>Ga0310694_10000557_pt1 | contig 48104 bp, 39 predicted proteins | sample 174DNAGHGhighgp2_FD_203884 | JGI IMG/M metagenome (GOLD analysis project Ga0310694, IMG submission 203884) | Sheep rumen microbial communities from Palmerston North, Manawatu-Wanganui, New Zealand - 1742 DNA GHGhigh gp2 (v2) (version 2) | ecosystem: Host-associated > Mammals > Digestive system... | reverse complement strand
CCTGTAAGCAGCAGGATGGATATTGGAAAGTAATAGAAAAAGCGACTGTAAAAATATCATAGACCATGTGGATGATTGTTATCATTATTGCCATAGCACTGGGACAGTGCTATATCTTCTTCGGCAAGACCTTGCCAGGAATAAGACGATACAAAAGTATATTCAATAATACCGACAATCTTCAGTTAAAGAAGAAAGAGGTTCGTACGGGTATACGAGAGGTTGGGAGTCCTGACTTTGCATCTGATATTTATTACGATCCAGTTAGCAATACTGTAAAGCATAAGACTGATAAAATAATAGAAGAGTATGAATATGAAGTGGATATAAATGTCCCTCAAATTCATGGGGGCAACGAATCAGACGTATTCAAGCGAATCATAGACTCCATCAATCGCTATCTGCGTGAGAACGAGAGCCGCACCAGCGATTTTGCACTACTGAAAGATATAGTGGATCGCAATACCGATGCCGTTGAAGAAGACACAAGAGAGCTGATACCTCTACCGCTGTACCTCGGCTTGGCTGGCACTATGTTGGGGATTGCCCTCGGCGTCGGTTCGTTGGTGTTTGGACATGGCTTGGAGGCCATGTTCAATTCGCAAAACACCAGTGTGTCGGCACAGGGTATTGCTCCGCTCTTGAGGGATGTGTCGCTGGCAATGATTTGCAGTTTTATAGGCTTGCTACTCACCACTTGGGGCACGTTTAATATGCGGAAAACCAAGACTACTGTGGAGTCCGACAAGCACGGTTTCCTAAGTTGGATGCAGGCCAAGTTGTTGCCTGAGATGCCCGACAACGCAAGTTCGGTAATGCAGAAACTTACGGGCGACCTAAAGTCGTTCAATCGCGATTTTGAACGCAACGGGCAACAGCTAAATCAAGCGCTGCAAGCCATCAATCAAGCAACAAAAGATAATGCACGACTGCTTGAAGCGGTGAACGAATTGAAGCAGGTTCGCGTGGCCGGAAGCAACTTGGCTCTCTACGAGCGTCTCACGGCTGCCACTTCTGAAATTGGCACGCTTGCTTCCTATCTTAACCACTGCAACTCCTATCTTGAGCAGGTGCGAGCATTGAACGAGAAACTCGACAAGTCGGAGCAGCGCATGAAGGCTTTGGAGGAGATGGGAGAATATTTCCACAAGGAGAAGTCGCAGATAGAGCATGTGTCCAATACCACGCTAAATGCTGTAGGTCATACCGACGAGGCTATCCGAAAATCAACTGAGCAATTCGCCGAGAATATTGCCTCCTACTTCACTAAGATGCAGGAAGCCCTTGTGAAGCAAAGTGAGAAGCTGGGCAAAGCCCTCGACGAGCAGCAGCAGGTGATTATTAAGAAGACAGGCGAATTGTCGCAGTTGGTAAACGAACTGAAGAACCTGCAAGACGTGAAGCGCACAATGAAAGAGATGCTTGATGCCTACCGTGAGCAGAACAAACTCCTGACCGCTGCCGCAAGCCAACGTGGCAACAACGCCACTCCGCTCCCCACCCAGCAGCCCTCAGTCAAACTGCCTGTATGGCTCGTCACCATTGTGATTGCCGTCGCCGTGCTTATCCTCTTGGCCGTGATACTATACATTGCCAGTACCTTCCACCTCTTCAACCTCTAACCAGCTACCATGTCAAAGAACCGCAAAGAGTCATACTTCTGGACAAGCTATTCCGACCTCATGACGAGTATGTTTTTCGTTATGCTGGTACTATTCGTGCTAACCATCAGCCTGTTGCACTCTCGTATGGTGGCTACCGAAAAGCAGCTGGAGAAGATAAAGCAAATACAGTCGTCGATAGAAAGAATAGACCCCGACTATTTCGAGTACAACCAGCAATTTAAACGGCACACATTGAAAGATATAACTGTCAAGTTCGCCACAGGTAGTTCCAACATAGCCGACATACCGAAGAAGGACCTTGACAGGTTAGAAGAGGCTGGAAGAGCCATTGTTCGTTTTATGCAGGATGCGCAACGTGCACTGCCCGATGCCGAGTATATGCTCATCGTTGAGGGACAGAGTTCACGGGACAACTACCCATACAACAATCAACTCTCCTATAGCCGTGCCCTGTCATTGGTGGAATATTGGGAGAAAAAGGGGATTAAGTTCGACAATCTACCCTGTGAACTCATAGTGAGTGGCAGCGGCTATAGCAGCCGCTTCCGTGAAATGCCCGACGTGAGTGGCAATATCAAGAACCAACGCTTCGTTATTCATATCATTCCAAAGCCAGGCAACTTCGATGAATAGGCTTTTCATATTCCTGCCAGCATTTCTGCTTTGTGGCTGTACGCCTCCCAACCGACATCACTCCTCGGTTGCCACCTCCGTACAAGCAGACCATACGCTGCTACATTACACAGGCTTCACTTTGCAGTATAACACCTCCAACCGTCAACCCGATTGGGTAGAATACACGCTGACCGCGGAACAGGTTCGATTAACTGAAAACACACCCAAGGTACCACATCGTTTTATGCAAGATCCCGACTTGGCACTGCCACAGGCGACTGACGAGGATTATAAAGGTGTACATAAACAGTTTGGACTTACAAAGGGTCATATGGCTCGGCACCAGGACATGAAATGGTCAGCACAAGCTGTTCAGGAAAGCGACTATTATACAAACATTTGTCCTCAACACGAGAAATTAAACACTAAATTATGGAAACGAATTGAAGACCATACGCGGAAATTAGCAATAATGTATGATTCTGTCCATATAGTTTGTGGCCCTATTTTTACCGATACCGCGAACGGATACATCGGTCCCAACCGCATACCTGTGCCGGATTATTTCTTCAAAACGCTGCTGATAAAGGATGCCACCGGCTACCACGCCATCGCGTTTCTTTGCCCCAACAGCGACGAACCCCTCACGATGAAGGAGACTGCCTGTACGGTGGACGAGGTGGAAGCGATGTCCAAAATCGATGTCTACCAATACTTGCTTGATAAAATCGAATCCTTGGTTGAGAGTAAAATAGATCTCGAGAAATGGGGAATAAGATAGGATGAGAAAGTGGCCATCGACAGAAAGGAATACCTTTTTGAGGCGCAATTGAACAAGGCTCAGGGGCGTCCCAACATCAAAACCTGCAAACGGCTGCTGCGCATGCGACCGGAACTGCGGAAAAGGAGGGGCGGAAATGTAAAATGACGTGTTGGGCGGATGCAATAAAATGAATGATATTAACGTTAAATATACAAACAATATGTATGATGAAAACAAAGCCAATACTTAAGGTTGCAGTGGCGATGGTGTGTCTGCTGGAGATGTGCGCCTGCGGGACGCAGAAAACGACAGTTCAAGAAGACAGCGTGGTGCGGTGGCCGGAGATCCTGCGGGATTGGGCGGAGGACTATGACATCGTCAATCCGCAGCGGATGGCGATTATCGACCAGATCGATACGCTGTACCGTTTGGTAGAGGACAGCACGGAGGCCACCACCCTCCTGTGCGAGAAGCTCTGCTGGGTGCAGGAGGCCGTCAACAACGCTATCATGTACGACTCCTCGCTGGTGTTCCCCCTGATGATGCGGGCCACGGCGCGCAACTTCACCGGCATGTTGGTCAACGACCGCCCGTCGATGCTTGAAGCTGCATTCGATTGCGACTGCGATGTGGTCGACTTCATGATTGCCGACACCTGGTGGTACACCTCCAGCAGGGAGGGTTTCGACATCATGTACACTACTTTCATGGGCCAGTCGTGGCAGGCACCCGATCGTTTCGCCAATCTGGTGCTTACGAAGGGCGATGACAGCGAACTGGCGACAGCGCAGCTGATAGTGTACAACTACACCGACGCCGTCATCGACAGCCTTCAGGTGACGTTTGCCGACAGCGCTGGGAACGTGATGGAGCAACTGATGGAGGGCGACACATACACTGACACGCCTGACGCGGGCGTCAAGCGGATGATGGTGCCTCCATACCTGCTGATGAACGCCTTGGTGGCAAACTGGACTCTGGTCTTGTCGTACGACACCCCGCAGGGGGAGATGGATATGGTGGGATTCCCCAACATCCACTTCATGAAGCAGGTTGAGGATTGCCCGCGGCTGCAGGCGGTGCTGAAGGAGGCTATGGCGGAGTGAAGGATGCACTGGTTGAGTGAAAGGCGACGAGCCGCTAACTATGAGTGAGGCAGCCTGCAGAGTCGAAGATTTTGAGCTCAATGGCATAATCATGTTTTCACGGCAGTCGGTATAATATGGATATTTTTTTTGTATTCCGACTTGGAAAACTGTGGTTTTATACGCAAGTACACACCGATTGGCAGAAAAGAACGAGGAGCGGTATACCAACTGGTGGACTTCTATACTCTATTCTATTTCAAGTTTATACAAGGCAACAGTAATGTGGACGGACATTTCTGGACTTTGAATCAGGCGTCCGCTCATAACGCCACACCTCGCCGTATATTGTACGCCGAAGTGTCAAAAATAATCTTTGGCGCAGCGCCTTTGATGGAAAACGGAAATGGACGTGAATATTCTTTTTTATGTTTCTTTTTTCTTTAGTGTCTTGCAGATTGCAAATCATTATAGTAAGATGTGGCGGATTGCAAATCCGCCACAACGGGTTTTATATTATGGTTGATTATTGAAAAAGTGCCGATAATGCTACAATAACTCATATTTTCAACCCACTTATTGTAGTGCTATCGGCACATTTCTTTTCCTCGTTTGAAAAAAAATGTGTATTTTTGCAGCACGAAAAGATGGTAAAGACTATGGAATACAACCCTAAAATCATTGGCAGAGAACACGAACAAGACATATTGCAGCACTGCATTGAATCGCCTCGCGCAGAGTTTGTTGCTGTGTATGGACGTCGCCGGATTGGAAAGACATATCTCGTCAAGCAATATTTTCAGGGGTTCGCTCGGACAACATTAATCTTCCGCTGTGGCATGTCTTAAGTGAAGGAGACAAGAGTTCTTTGGCACTCTCCTTCTTTTTGGCTAGAATAGATCTACTAAAGGATATTGAAAAAAGAATAATAGTCTTTGATGACCCGATATCTAGTTTTGATACACGCAGGAGGATGACAACTGTTTCCATATTATCTAAATATGCAGAAAAGGCTCAACAATTCTTTCTACTTAGTCATGATTTATATTTTATCAAAGACTTTAATGAAAGAAACAAAAAATGTTTGAACTTGAAAATCATTTGGAAAGATAGTTCTAGTGTCATTATCAAACATAATGTGAAGGCAGAAACGCTAACTGGTGTATTTAAAGATATACATACTTTACAGAAATACCAGCGAGATGGTGCCATGGACGATATTGAAAGACGAGAGGTTATTAGATGTTTGCGCCCAGTTCTTGAGGGAGTTTTTCGGTTTAAATATTTTCATTTTATTAAAAAAGATGATGAATGGCTTGGAGACTTTTTTTCTAAAATTAGGCAATGCGACGACAAATCTCCTTTATATAGATTAAAGGAATTGTATGATGATTTATATTTATCCGACATAAATGATTACTGTAAACAATATCATCATTCTAATCCTAACAATTTTGAGACTCCAATTTATGATGAAGAATTACGACAATTTGTTGATAGGACATTGCAAGTCTTAATGTACATATAATATCCGACTTATACAAATAGACAAATATGATCTCGCAACAATATAGGAAAGAGTTCAAAGATATTCTGGAGAAGACCTTCTTACCAGAAGGGATCTCAGATAAAGAGTGAAATAAAAAACGTCTTCCGCTATCAATGTATTCGAAAATTTGCATCCGAAACAGACATTAAAACATTGCACTGCCAATTAATATAGAAACAACAGCCCTATGAATATAGATGAAATACGAGCACTGCTCAACGATATTGAGAGTGACAGAGTGGAACGAACAATATCAACCACCAATACTGACAAATTCGGACAGGCAATTTGTGCTTTTGCCAACGACTTGCCGAATCATCAACAGCCTGGATATTTGTTTCTTGGTGTGGAGGATGACGGCACAGTAAAAGGTGTTAATATTACTGATGACTTGCTGAAGAATGTGGCTGCCATTCGCACAGATGGTAACATTCAGCCACAGCCGTCAATGACAGTGGAAAAGGTTTCGTTCGAAGATGGCGACATTGTTATGGTGAAAGTGGAACCTGCTGTGTTTCCTCCTGTCAGATACAAGGGACGTATATGGATTAGAATAGGCCCAAGAAAGGGTGTTGCCAATGAGAATGACGAGCATATCCTGATGGAAAAACGACGCTCAAATGTGACATTTTTTGATTCGTCTCCATGTCTAAATGCAACGATTGACGATTTGGACTTACAAAAGTTCAAGCATTATTATCTACCCAAAGCCATGAATGACGAGGAACTGGAATCAGACCGACGAGATGTGAAACTCCAATTAAGTGCGTTTGGATTCTTTGATACCAGATACGACTGTCCGACAAATGCAGGAATGCTGTTTTTCGCCAAGAATCTCCGTCGTTTTATTCCAGGTGCATATGTTCAATATGTGCGTTTTGCAGGTAAAGACAGGGCTGGGGATATTCTGACCGAACACGAGTTCAAGGACAACCTTTGTACCATCTTGCCGGAATTGGATACTTTTATTAAGACAACCATCTCTAACCGACGCCCGATACCAGTTACCGCTTTACAAGAAGAACAAGTCGCAGATTATCCCGATTGGGCCACTCGCGAACTTCTGATGAACGCCATCTGCCATAGAGACTATACAAGCAATGGTCCAATTCAGTTCTATCAATACGATGACCGAATAGAAATAATGAATCATGGTGGGTTATATGGCAGGGCTAACGTTGATAATTTTCCGAATGTGAACGACTATCGGAATATCGTTGTTGCAGAGGCCATGAAAGTGCTTGGATTTGTGAACCGTCATAGTCGCGGCGTACTGCGTGTGCAAAAGGAACTAAAAGCGAATGAAAACGGAGATGCAATATTTGACTTTTCATATCAGACGTCTGTAATAGTAACGGAAAACAAATCGCCACGAGCAGAACAGATGATGAAAGAAGCCATAGCCAATGGACTTCTGATGGAGGATGGTCAAAAACGGTCAAATTTGGCGGAAAATGCTGAAGGAAAAACTCAAAAACGGTCAAATCTGACGGAAAACGATGGAGAGGGAAAGACTAACCCAACCATTTCTGATTTTCCTTCAATACTTGTTTGGAATGTATATGAAGCCATTAAACAAAACCGCAAAGCAAAATATTCTTGGCTTCAAGACAATCTTGGAGTTAGCGAAAGCTCAATCGTCCGTGCTATCAATGATTTAAAGGAACTGGGTTACATCAACAAAGAACATTCGAAGATAAAGGGGGAATGGCAACTATTGAAATGATTAAAGTATTGTTTTCAAGAGGTGAGGGTGTCTAAAGAACCTCTTGAAGAATTATCTGATGCTACAAGGAAAGTATATGAGTTAATTAAAGAGAATCCAAATATTAATAGGAATGATCTGGCAGGACAAACGGGTGTGTCTTTGAAAAACATTCAAAAGCATATTAACAAATTGAAAATGATAGGTGTTGTCAGACGTGTTGGTTCTCCCAAACACGGCCATTGGGAAATAATAACATGAGTTTGTTGACCAGTCACCCGTAGTCAAAAAAGATAATCACAAAAACAAACATATAAACAGCCCAATACGTCTGCTTTTATGAAAAAAGGTCAAAGAAAAGGTCATTTTTGACCTTTTTTTGTTCGATCCCCAATGGATTCTACAAAATAACCTTGTTCTCAACCATGCAATTTGAAAAAAAGTTGCATGGTTTTCGAATTTTTGACCCCAAGGTTACTATATTAGTTCGAGAGAAGAAAAAGTAGTAAAACAAAATTAATAATTAGAACCTCGTGGTGTATAGGTGAATCACATAATAATTATGAGTAAAGAAGTAATTAAGAATGGGGAAGGTATCATTCCCGAAGGAACGAAAGTGATTTCAGCAGAGACTTTCGCAGCCTGCACTGACCTAACTCGTATTGTCATCCCCGATTCGGTAACTGAGATTGGAGATTTCGCCTTCTCTGGTTGCACCAATCTCGCCAGCATCAAGATTCCCTACTCGGTTAAGAAAATAGGCTTTTCCGCTTTTGCTGGTTGCCACAGCAAAGAAGTAGCAATGGCTCTCAATACTCCTGTTCATGCTCCAAATCACGACTTTTCTTTCTAATTACGCCATATAACAGAAGCCTGATTCAGATGACAGATTCAGGCTTTTTTCAAACTGTTTGAATCCGCCTATGGGTGGCTGGGAGCTTGTTAGTTGTAGGCGTGGATGCCACCGAGAATGAAGTTGACGCCGAAGTAGGTAATGATTACGCTGAGGAAGGCGAATGTGGAGTAGAGGAAGAAGGCGCGCGGGTTGGTGCCGACCTTCAATGAGGAATGGAGTGGGAAGGCGTAGACGATGAAGGTGATGAGCGCCCATACTTCCTTGGGGTCCCATGTCCAGTAGTTGCCCCAGGAGATGTTGGCCCACAGGGCGCCGATGATGATACCGAGGGCGAGGAGGAACTCGGCGGGGTAGAGGAGAATGATGCCGAGGCGGTGGAACCGTTCGCTGAGTTCGGCCTGATGGCCTGTGGCGAGGCCCGCAATGCCTATCATCATGACGAAGAAGAAGAGTGCGTAGCTCATCATGATGACTGCGACATGGAGGCAGAGGAGCGGAGAGCTGAGTACGGGCATGAGGTTGGTGACAGGTGGGTTGCTGCCGCTCATCATGGCGACGAGGAGGCAGAAGCCCATAGTGAGCATGGCTGCAGGCAGTGCCATGGCGTGGAGGAGACCGAGGAGGAGACCGAGGAGACCTATGGCGATGGCCATGAGGTTCATGCTGTCGAAGCCTCCCGCCATGGGGATGTGCCCACCGGCGACCCATCGCAGGATGAAGATGAGAAGGAGGAAGGCGGTGAGCAGGAGGAGGTAGACGACAAGAAAGAGCCGCACGCCACGTGGCATGGGCCGACGGCGGCCGACAGTCCACAAGGCATAGGCGAAGAGGAGGAGGCCGAGTGTGATGTTGAGCATCGCCAGCCAACGGCCTGTGGTGAGGGCGTTGTAGAGGCGTTCGGCTTTGAGGCGCGCCGTCGAAGGTAGGACGTCGGCAGCACGTTGTTGCTGGAAGAGTCGTGTCTTGGAGAAGACGTTTTCGAGCTGGTTGTAGTCGGCTGCGAGGACGAGTTCCTGGCAGTAGCTTTGCTGCTTGCGTATGAAGAGGTATTCGTCGTCGGTGACGGTGGGTGGCAGCTCGTCGTTCTGTGCGTACCATCGGACGCTGCCGGCACTGTCGGCGACGGGGAAGAGTTTGAGTCCTTTTCCGGAGATGACCATCTGTATGAGGTTCTCGCCTTCTTTCTTACGTTTTTCTTTTTTGATTTGGAAGTTGCTCCAGTCGTCGTAGTAGAAGAGGAATCCGCTGAGGAACTGTTCGGAGGTCAGTCCTTCGTAGGTGGCTTTGCCTGTGAGCTTGGTGGTGAAGTCTTTGGCGAAGGTCTGCAGGGGGCAAATGCGTCCTTTGTAGAGGATGTACATCTCGCCCATCTTGTCGGCAGTGGCCTTGGGGAGCGTCTGCGGCGCGGCGGTGGCGGAGAGGGGGATGAGGAGCAGGGCGGCGACGGCGGCGGACCTGAGGAGGCGGCGGAAGGGGCCGTTTGGAGAGACTATGAGTAGGAGCATGCCGAGAAGGAGCAGTGCGTAGCCACAATAGGTGACGGCGATGCCCCATGGGTCGTGGCTGACGCTGAGGGTGGAATGTCCGTCGGGGTCGTAGTCCTCCTGATAGAAGCGGTAGTTGTCGCGTCGGTAGATGTGGTTCATGGAGATGTCGAAGCGTTCGCCGTCGGCATTGATGCGGCTGACGAAATCCATGGGAGTGCGAGTGCCGGGGTAGTAGATGACGTCGAAGGACTCGAGCGTGAGGGTGAAAGGCAGGCTGTATGTCTGGTCGCCGGAGGAATACTCGGAGAGGGTCTCACCGGGTGCAAGTGTCATACTGCCGTGCTGTCCTGTCCATGTGGTGAGTCCGCCGCCGAGGAGTATGACGGGGACTGACGCGAGGAGTAGCAACATTGATGGTGTGCGCCACATCTTGCCACTTAGGATGGCGGCGATGGCGGCGATGGCGACAAGTGCCATCAGCAGGGTGAACCACCATGAACCATAGAAGTTGGCGCCTACCCAGTCGGCGCCACGGTAACGTTCAAAAATGGTGCCTGTGGCCAGTACGAGGGCCACAAGCACCATCAGAAGGACTCTAAGTCTTTTCATTTCTTATTCTAAAAAGAATTAAATGGCATTGATGAATTTCACGACAGCGTCGCGGTCTTCCTTGCTGAGCTGACGGAATTTCTCGACGCTCCAGCGAGCATCGCTCTGTGCGGAGCCATGCCACATGATGGCCTCGATGACGTTGCGTGCGCGGCAGTCGTGGAGACGGTCGGCATGACCGGAGCATATCGGGGCAAGGCCGCGTCCCCAGAGGGGAGTGGTGCGGCACCAGCCTGTGCGGATGTCGTTGACCATGAAGAGGCGGTGCTGCACCATGTCGGTGTAGGGCCATATCTTCTGGTAGGGGTAGCGAGGCAGGCGCGAGTCGCCGTCGGCGAAGAAGCCGTTGGGGTCGGTGTAGTTGTCGGGGCCTGTTGTCCAGCTTGGGCGGTGGCAGGTGGCGCAACCGGCCTCGGTGAAGAGCTTCTTGCCGCGCTGGACGGTAGCGTCGTTCATGTTACGTGCGGCAGGGACGGCGAGGCCGCGGTGCCAGACCATGAAATTGACGTAGTCCTGATCGCTCATCTCGACTGGCAGGTCGGTGCTGGTCAAGTAGTTGTAGATGTCTTCCTGCACGTTGCCAGTCTTGTTCCACTCGGGGAAGTATTTGTAGAACTGTGCCTGCACCTCGGGGTCTTGCGACGCGGTGGTGGCGTAGATGGTGGGGTCGAGGCTGAGGTAGTGCTTGCGACGGTCGCTGCGCGTAACGTTGGTGATGTTCCAGATGGCGTTGGCACCGGCGGCGTCCTGCAGCGGTCCGCGGCTGAGGGCGTAGGTGAAGCGCTTGGGGTGGGTGGTGTTGCCGTAGAGCGAAGCCCAGTCGGCGCCGGCCCAGATGGCGGGATTGAGGTTGGCGCCGGCGTCATACTCGCGCTGGTACTGAGCCTTTAGCGAGTCGTCGGGTATGGCGTCGAGGAGGCCTGTGCCGTAGATGCCGATAGTGGTCTCGAGACGGAAGCCGAGCTGCGAATAGGGCGAGGTGAGGGGGGCATAGAAGGCATCCTCGGGGATGGTGACCTCGGGGTAGATGAGGTCGTAGGTCTCGCCGTCGGGGAAGCGGTTGCCCCACTCGTCGGTGTAGGGGAGCCATGCTATCTCAATCTTCTCCTCATCGATGGAGGGTTTGAAGGGTGCGACGGCCTTGGTCTGTGGCATGCCGGCGACGGAGGTCTCGTAGGCATTGGTAGTGGTGTTGTAGACGACGAGCAGGTAGCCGTTGCCCCAGTCGTCGGCGCGGTAGCGTTCCATGCGTCGGCCGTGACCGTAGCCCGGGTGGCAGCTCTCACAGCTGGAGCGGACGTAGAGCGGTCCGAGGCCGTTGAAGGGTGGGTTGTTCTGTGTGACGGTGTGTTCGAAGAACATCTCGCCGTATTTGAAGGCGTTGACCATGCCGGCCTGTTCGACGGCAGGCGTGGGGTCTTCGTAAGCCGAGGCGCTCTGGTTGAAGGTGGTGCCGAGCAAGCCGCCGGCGTAGGTTTCGTCGCTGATGGCCTCGGGAGTGGGAGTAGGATCTTCCTCATCCTTGCAGGCGGCGAAGGAGAGCGCCAGCGCTGTGGCGGACAGTATGACTGCTATTTTTCTCATAAATACAATTTTATTAGATCGTTAATTTAGTTTTTATTAGTCGGAATGGAGTGAGGGTGTGGATTAGTTGTTCTTGATGGCGTCAATCACCTCGTCGAGGACTTCGCTGAGTGCGGAGCAAGCCTCAACAGCCTCGCCGTTGGCGGCGTCGCTGTAGTGGAGGGCGAAGGGTGCAGGCATGGCGTCAATCTTGGCGATGGCGTTGCTGATGGCGGAGATTACCTTGGCATCCAGGCCGGCATCGATGGTCTTGATGTAGTTATGCAGCGACTTGTTCTCGTCGCGTTGCCCTTCGACGCCACCCATGTAGGTGTTCTGGATGCTGATAATGTTGTTGTGGAAGTCGGTGATGGACATGTAGCTGTATGGGCTCTCGATGTAGGTGACATTCTCGCCATGCCATGCGGCGTAGATTTTACTGCTACCCACCTCGTCGGCGATGTCAGCGCAGCCCTGTACAATGGCCATGAGGGCGGCGGCGCGGGTGCCGTAGGTGCTGCCAGCCTGTCCGGCGTTCTTCATGTTCTCGCCATAGCTGTAGTTGCCGCCAGCGACGGTGTACTGCATCTCGAGGTCGTCGAGCTTGGAGATATGGGCAGCGGGTGCGTCATCGCCGAGCCAGCCCACCTCAAGCTGGTAGCAACGGTTGCGGAGGTCGCCAGCGACGGCGGCGACATACTTCCACTGGTCGTCGGTGATGTCGGTGGCACTGCGTGGTTGCCCGTTGCGGAAGAGGATGTACTCGATGCCGTGGAAACCGAGGAGGGCGTTGCCGAGGCGTTCGCCGGCGACAACGTCGCCGTCCTCAGCGTCGAGGGCCGCGAGCATGGCAGGGCTGTTCATCAGAGTGTTGAAGGCGTCCTCGTCGAGGGGCCAGCTGTCGATGTGGGGGTCGACACCGTAGTCGCCGGCGGCGCCGAATAGGAAGGCCTCACTCTTCTCCCACTGCTCGCGGGCGGCGAGGAAGGTCTCGCAGGCCTCGCGCACGCCGTTGTCGGTGGGGTTGGCCTTGAGGGCGGTCAGCTGGTCGGCCAACAGCTCGGCCTTGGCGGCCAGAGAGCTATAGGTCGGTGCGACGGTGTGGTCGACAAACTGGTCGACGACAGCCTTAGCCTGTGCGTCGTCGACGGTTGAAGGATTATCTTTTTCTTTCTCGCACGAAACGAGCATGACGGTGGCAAGAATGGCCACAGAAAGGATTCTGAAAATGCTTTTCATTGTATTGATATTTTATATTTTATCTTATCTCTTGAAGAAACCTGCCCATGTGATGCCAACGGCAAAATAAGGCTCACTGTTGTACTGGCTGGCGAGCAGACGGACGCCACCCTCGGCCTTGATGGCGATCTCCGGCAGGGGGTAATAGTTGATGCCGGCGCTCAGCACCTGACGCTCAGCCCACTCCACGTCGTTCCATCCCTCGGCAGGGAGGAAGCTGTCGTAGTGGTCGTAGCGGCCAAAGAGGATGAACTTGCGGTTTTTAGAGTGCTCATTGCTCCACGCCAGCAGGTCGATGCCGCCCTCTATGGAGGCATCCCATGCGCCCTCGCCCACGGCGGTGTGTGGGTAGGGGTTGCCGGTCATGGTGGTCTGGTTCTTGTTGCGGGTACTGATAAGGCTGGCGTCGCCGAGATGGCCGTAGTCCACGTTGCCACGCAATGTGAGCCAGCGGTTCTTGTAGGCGAAGTCGAAGCTGCCAATCATCAGCGTGCCCGTGGCACCGTAGTAGCGCGAGGTCTCGGGATAGACCGTGGTGGTGATGTCGTTGTTGAAGGTGTTGCCGACATAACCGCTCAGGCTGAGACGTAGGCCTCGGACGCCTGTCCAGTCGACACGTGCCGCTCCTGCCAGACTGTTGGCGGGACGGAACTCGTAGGGCGAGGCGCTGCCATTGTGCACCCAGCCAGCATCGTTGAAGAGGTTGCTGTTCAGCGCAGGCAGCAGCTGCACCTCGTAGCGCCAGGCCCCTACCCTACCCCACAGGCTGAGGCCGGTCTCGTGCCATGTGCAGGGCATGATGGTGTTCTCGCCCTCGGGGCGATAGAGGCCGAAGAACTGCGTGGGGAGGTGATTGTTGTTGGTCATGCCCACGGGGACGACGATATGTCCGGCACGGAGGTTCAGCGCGTTGCTGAAGCTTTTCTGCACCCAGAACTGCTCAAGAGCGACCTCGCCACCCCGTTCAATCTCCTGTTCGAACTCGCCGGTCTCCTCGGGTTCCTTCTCAACGGCGGCCTCTACGCCGCCATGTTCAAACTCAATCTCGGTGCCTATGCTCCACCCTCGGCCAAAGTCGTAGCCCATCATGATGACAGCATGCGGCAAGTCGAGACGCGAATAGGCCGGCGCGTCGGTGTAGCGGTCGGCGTGGGAATAACGGAAGACGTTGTCGCTATAGAAATGGCGGCTGAACACCGCCTCGCCATAACCACCAATAGTGAGTCGGTTTTTGGTATTGGCAGTGTCGTTTTGAGCCACAACGGATGTCGTGGAGGCAAGCAACAGCAATGCGCAAACAACTATTCTACTTTTCTTTATCTGCATTACACGTATGTTTTTTTTCAGGTGCAAAAGTAGATTTACCGTCCAGATCAGGCAATCACCACAATTAGTGATTTTCGCCTTTCACCGTCACTACCGGCATGTTTTTCCATAAAAAAACGGCATCCGCCATGCGAGTTGCACAGCGGATGCCGTTGATGGAGAGTGTAGACCGTGATTAATCCACGTCGGCGCGTGCCATAGCGTCCTTGTAGTACTTCTGGTTGATGAAGACATCCTCCTTGTAGGGGTTGATGTGACGCTTCTTGGCCTGCACCAGTATGTAGCCGAGGGCCACGGCGTTGGTGACGAGAGCCAGCGCACTGATGACGGTCATCATGGTGGGGTTGGCGGCGACGGTGTCGACTGTGGTGCCTACAGCGGCGGCCTCCTGACCGGCGACGTCATAGAGTTGCTTGATGGTCTCGATGCCGTCGGGGTACTGTACGGGCAGCACAGCCCAGCTGAACCACTGGCGGCCGTCCTTGAAGGTCTCCTGGAAGAGGGGGAAGACCTGTGCGAACATGCACCAGATGGCCAGCGTGTTGGCGCGGTTCTGAATCCATCCACCACGGTTCCAGCAGATGGCGGCGATGGTGGGAGCCAGCAGCAGGGCGATGCCGCAATACCACGAGTGAGTAGGCAGGCAGTTGTAGGTGTAGGCGAAGTTCCAGATGTCGTAGACCACGATGAATACCCACGTCATGTCGGCCCATATCATATCCTTCTTGTCCTTAGAGGCATAGACGTGCCACCACGAGGTCATACAGAAAATGTTGAGGATACCGGCCAGACCGTTGAAGACGTTGTGCCATCCGCCGTACAGCCAGACGCCCTCGCTGGAGAGCCACCACTGGTTCCAACCCTTGATGGCGCTCTCGAAATCAGAGCATACGGCAATCAGGATGTTGATGGCCACGATGACGAAGGGGAAGGGCTTGAACCAGTGCTTGGCGCCGATGCCCCATTTGTACTTGATCATCATGAAACCGATGCATCCCGTCAGTGCGGCATAGAGCTTGGCATAGTGGAACCAGCCGTTCATGTAGATGTGCGTCTGGTTGTTCACTGCCCACTCGGCACTGCTGCGGGCACCGATGGCGATGGCCACGAAATAGACCGTAAGCAGAGCTGGGATGACAAAAAAGGTGATGGCACCGCCGAGCTTGGTGCGGCGGGCGAACTCGTTCCAGAGGATGAGGCCGGCCAGAACAACCAGCAACATACCCCATTGAATCAGCGCATTAGCGCCATAAACTTGAAAAAACATGTTTTTTGAATTTTAAGTTTGAGTATGTTAATTATGAATTATAAGACAATAGGAAATATCAACGATTTTTTGTTTATCAAAAATCATACATCGAGTGCCAAACCGCCGAGCGAGGTCTCCTTGTAGAGGCTCGGCAAGTCCTTGCCTGTCAGCTTCATGGTACGCACCACCTTGTCGAAGCTGATGATGTGTCGTCCGTCGCTCATCATGGCGTAGATGTTGATGTCGAGTGCGCGCAGGGCAGCCATAGCGTTGCGTTCGATGCAGGGTATCTGCACAAGGCCGCAGAGGGGGTCGCAGGTGAGTCCCAGATTGTGTTCCATAGCCATCTCGGCGGCATATTCTATCTGCTTGGGGCTTCCGCCGAAGAGCTGGTTGCTCGCCACCGCCGCCATGACGCAGGCGCTGCCCACCTCGCCCTGACAGCCCACCTCGGCGCCGCTGATGCTGGCGTTGGTCTTGATGACGTTGGCGAAGAGTCCGGCAGTGGCCATGGCGCGCAGTATTTCGCGGTCGCTGAAATCGTGGTTCTTCTTCAGGTGATAAAGCACCGCCGGCAGTACGCCACTGCTGCCACAGGTGGGGGCGGTGACAATCTTGGCGCCGCAGGCGTTCTGCTCGCTGGTGGCAAGGGCGTATGCGATGACGAGTGCGCGGCTCTGCAGCGAAGGCTTGAAAGCCGACGCGCGGATGTAGTACTGGTGCGCTTTGGAGCGCAGATGCAGTCCGCCAGCAATGACGCGGTCGTCCTGCAGGCCCTCCTCGATGGTCTGTTGCATCTGCCGCCACATGTCCTCGAGGTAGAACCAGAGGTTGCCGTCCTCGCACTGCTCGACATATTCCCAGAACGACAGGCCCTCCTTGTCGATAAACTCCATGATTTCGGTCATAGTATTGTGTGGATAGACGTCGCCGTCTGGGGTTATGCCCAGTGGCACCTCGCCCTCCTCGGTGGCCAGATAGCCACCGCCGATGCTGTAGACGAGCCACGTATCGACGACCGTTCCTTCGGCATCGAACGCCTCGAAGAACATGCCGTTGGTATGGAAAGGTTTGACGATGTCGGGACGCCAGACAATCTCGACATCCTTCGGCGCCAGACCGCGCGTGATGGCCATATCGGTGTGGTGGCCCTTGCCGGTGGCGGCAAGCGAGCCATAGAGGCTGACGCGGTAACGGGCGGCCTGCTTGGTGCGGGCGGCAAAAATCTCGGCAGCACGATGAGGCCCCATGGTGTGGCTGCTGCTGGGGCCATAGCCTATCTTGTAAATCTTCTTGATGGTCTCCATTGTGACAAAAAGAGTTGAGCTATATAAACTATTAAAGAGAACGAAAACTCAAAATTCAGCATTTACAATGCCCTGGACCTTTGGGAAACCAGCCTTTCTCCACACGGGTGTGCTGCTTAATCAGCTCGGGTATAGACCAGAAGCTGCTGAACCCCAAGACACCAAACAATATGGACATGACGCCCGACGTGAACAGAGAGCCGACGACGCAAGCAATACCCAACAAGAGGAAAAGCCACCACGAGCGTTTTCCTAAGTAGTATTCCACCTTGATGACTATAGGGTGGAAAACTCCGATGGCGAGGAACGTGGCAGCACCTATGACAATACCTGTAAAATTCATTCTTTTTTGAAAACGATGATTATGTACGAAAACGAAAATATGAATGCAATATTATTCGAAACGGCAACACTTTCTATTTATTGCACGGCTCGGCAGACTATTTTTTTTGAATTCAAAATTCAAACTTTCAACTTCAAAAATAGCCACAATTGGCTATTGTACAGAAAGGGCAAAGGATGTATCTTTGCATTTCATCGAAACGACAGGCAACCGCTTATAAATATTGATTTACAGACAAAAAATAAAAACAAAAGACACTAAAAAATGAGTGCAATAATAATAGGAATACTGCTCCCGATGGTCGGCACGATGCTGGGAGCCGCATTTGTCTTTTTCATGAAAAAAGATATTCCAGACCGGCTGCAGAAGACATTGCTGGGCTTTGCCAGTGGCGTGATGGTGGCCGCCAGCGTGTGGTCGTTGCTGATACCGTCGATAGAGATATCGGGCGACAGCGTGCTGCCTGCCACCGTGGGTTTCCTCTCCGGCATTGCCTTCCTGCTGCTTATCGACGAGCTGACGCCGCACCTGCACCTGGGGGCTCAGAATGCCGAAGGGCCGAAGTCGAAAATATCGCGCACAGCGATGCTGGCGCTGGCAGTGACCATCCACAACCTGCCCGAGGGCATGGCCGTGGGCGTCGTCTTCGCCGGCGAGTCGCACGGGCTGACGCTCAGCGCCGCTCTGGCAGTGAGCATCGGCATAGCCATACAGAATATTCCCGAGGGCGCAATCATCTCGATGCCCATGTACGCCGAGGGCAACTCGCGGCTCAAATCGTTCGTCATCGGCACGCTGAGCGGCGTTGTCGAGCCAATAGGCTCGCTGGGCATCCTATTGCTGGCCGGCATATTGGGCGTGGCATTGCCCTACCTGCTCGCCTTCGCGGCAGGAGCCATGATGTATGTGGTCGTTGAGGAACTAATCCCCGAGACCGCCCAAGGCCAACACACCAACCTCTCAACTATTGGTTTTGCCATTGGCTTTGTGCTGATGATGGCTATGGACGTGGTGCTGGGATAGCGTGGGGGCTCAGTTCATCAGTCGGCTTTCGCCCCACGAGTACTGAGGATAAGCCTTCTTGAGGTCGGCGGCGGAGCCGGTGACGTTGCTGCCACCGCTGGTGGCGAAGACGCAGAGGGTCTTGCCGCTCAGGTCGTGAGCCTCGATGAAGGTGTTGATGATGGTGGGTGCTGTGTACCACCACACGGGGAAGCCGATCCATACCGTGTCGTAATCGGCAATGTTGTCGCACGTCGTGGCGATGGCGGGACGCGAGGACTTGTCTTTCATCTCGAGCGTAGAACGCGACTTCTTGTCGGTCCAGTCAAGGTCGGCGGCGGTGTAAGGTTGTTCGGCAGCAATCTCGAAGAGATCGGCGTTTTTCTCTTTGGCCAGACACTCGGCGGCCGCCTTGGTGGTGCCAGTTGCCGAGAAATAGGCTACTAATGTCTTTTTCATATTGTTGTTTTCTGTTGGTTCATTAACTTGATTGTTTTTCGGATTTTGTGCGCATGCACCAAAGAAAAGGGTGCATGCTGCAAGAATCAATGCGATGTGTTTCATTGCCCAAAGGTGATTATTAATTATAAATTCTACTGATTTGTGATTTGTTTGCCGCCTCTTCAACGTGAAAGCGAAGAAGTTTTTTTTTCGTCGCTGATGCCGTGTTCAAATGTTCTTTCCCATTTCGTAGGCGGCCTGCAGCTTGGCATTCCCCTCAATGTCCTTAGGATTGGTGACACCGCCGCAGAAAAGGGTGCCCTTGAGGATTGACTTGGGGTAGCAGTCCACCCAGCCCTGCAGACCGCTGACAGCGCGCTCGGGGACGTAGTCCTCGTCCTCGGTGGCAGTGGCCAGAAGGTAGACGTCGCGGAAGCGGTAATCCTTGGAGTACATGGCGTTCATGCGGTCGATGAGGGTCTTCATCTGGCCGCTCATCTCGTAGTAGTAGATGGGCGTGGCCCAGCACACCACATCGGCGTTCAGCACGCTCGCCATAATGGCCGGCACATCGTCATTGAACACACAGGCTCCCGTCCGTTGGCACGACAGGCAACCCACGCAGAACTTGATTTCCTTGCCACGCAACGAGATGAGTTCCACCTCGTGGCCCGCAGCCCTCGCCCCTTCGGCGAACCGCTCCGCCAGCATATTGCTGTTCGACCCCGGACGGAGACTGGTCGACAGCACAACTACTTTCTTCATGTCATTTTGATGTTATGTCGATATTTACAGGCTTTTCATCAGTTCCACTACTTTGCGGCGGGCGCCGTCGGTCTGCTGCCCGTCGATTATGGCGGTGACCATGCCGGTTTCCTGCACGCTCCACCAGTGGCCTGAAAACGCTGTGTCTAATTCTATTTCAGTCTCAGCCCGTCTTTGAAAGCTTCGCCTACACGCTGGCCTACGAGGTAGTAGCCATGGGTGTAGGGGTCGAAAGCGATGGCGCGTAGCGAGTCGATGTCAACGCGTCCGTCCTTCATATTGGACTCCTCGACGCTGGTCTGCAGCACACGGCCAATCACACCGAGGCCAGTGTCGTCGCCCTGATACTCGATAAACTCGCACTCGATGGCGATGGGCAGTTCGTTGATGACTGGGGCATCGACCAGTGCCGAGCGTGTGGCGGTGAGGCCGCTCTTCTCGAACTTCTTAGGCTCCTTGTTGCCGCTCACCACGCCGAACCAGTCGGCCTCAACCACATGGGCGGCGTCGGCAATGTGTACCACAAACCCTTTGCGGTGCTTGATGTTGTCCACCGTGCGGTGGGTCTCGGTGAGGTTGAGGGCCACGCGCTCGCGGTCGAGCATGGTGCCCCAGGCTGCGTTCATCACGTCCACGCTGCCGTCCTCGTTGTAGGTGGCCACGAGCAGTACCGGCATCGGGAAAATAGCTTCAGTTGTTTTTATGGGATGTTTCATAATTATAAATTTTAATGCCTAGAGTAACGCCGCCATGCGGATTTTATTGTCCACAGTGCGGAGGGAAAACAGTCCCTGCGTCGGACGAACGCTTTCGAAGATTACAATTATCTCGTTCTGTGAATAATAATTTTGCACACAAGGAATCGCCTTCACACGCATTCTGTACACAACGGGCGGCAATCTGCATTTGCTCTGTTCGCGGAAAGGATGTATATTTGCATCCGGAAACCGGGCTGCCGGCTACGGTTCTGATTGCTGAATAATAATAAAATATAACGATATGAAACACATCTTGATGACGCTTGCGGCTGCTGCAGTGGCCCTGACGATGGTGGCCTGCGGCGTTAAAACGACTACAATGGACAAAGATATGAACACACTCACATTTACTACCGGGCAGGCGGATGCGATGGCTGTCATCGCCTGCCACGAGGCACAGGGCGACCTGTCGTCGCTTGCCGTGGCCATCGACAAGGGCTTCGGCGCTGGCCTCACTGCCAACCAGATGAAGGAGGCGCTTTCACAACTCTATGCCTACACGGGATTCCCTCGCTCGCTCAACGCTCTGGGTACACTGCAGCGCGTGATGGAGCGTCGGGGCGATGTGGAGATGGGCCCCGACGCCTCGCCACTGCCCGCCAGCTACGATGCCCTCAAACAAGGCACCGAGGTGCAGACCCGCCTCAGCGGACAGCCCTTCGACTACGACTTCTGCGCCGCCGAGGACTACTACCTCAAGTCGCACCTCTTCGGTGATATCTTCGCCCGCGACGTGCTGACCCATGCCGACCGCGAACTGGCGACGGTCAGCGCACTGAGCGGTCTCGAGGGCGTGATGCCACAGCTGCAGGCCCATGTGCGCGACGCGCTGAATATGGGCGTCACCGAGGAACAGTTGCGTTCCATTCCCGAGGCGCTGAAGGCCGCTGGACTTGAAGCCGAGGCCCTGCGTTGCCAGGCTGCCATTGCCAAGGTTGTGGAGGGCAAGGAGGTCGTCGCCCCGCAGTCGGCATGGCCTATCGGCGAGCCCAACGACGCCTACGCCCAATACTTCATCGGGCAGAGTTACCTTGCGGTGCTCGACCCACAGAGCGGCCTCTGCAACGTCACCTTCGAGCCCTGCTGCCACAACAACTGGCACATCCACCACAATGCCGTGCAGCATCTGGTCTGCGTCAGTGGCCGTGGCTGGTATCAGGAGTGGGGTAAGGAGCCTGTGGAGCTGAAGCCCGGCGTCACGGTGGCCGTCCCCGCCGGTACCAAGCACTGGCACGGCGCCGCAGCCGACAGCCGGATGCAGCATCTGGCCTACTTCACCGACCAGCAAACCGGCTTCCGCAACGAACTGATGGAGCAGCGAGAGCAGAGTGATGCTCGCATCAACTCTGCCGAGTCGCGACAGAAGTCGAGTGAAACTCAATGGCTCGAGCCTGTCGACGACGAACAATACGGCAAGCTGAAATGAAAAGAACGCTAACCCTACTGCTTATGGCTGCTATCACCTATTCGCTGTCGGCCCAGATCGACCTGCACAGCCACGCCGTCACCGACAGCTACCTCGCTTTCATCAAGGAGCACCATGCCGAAGTAGTGTGGCGGATTACAAATCCGCCACAACGGGGCACCATGCCGAAGTAGTGCGGCAGATTGCAAATCCGCCACAACGGGTATAATAAAAAAATACGCCAGATTAGCAAATCTGACGCAATGAGTAATTGATTATAAACTGTTATTCGTAATAATAATTAATAATTATTAGATCTCCTTCTCCTTCTTCCTTTTTATCAAAATAAGGAAAAGTGACACTTGTAGGATATCCATCCTCGCTAGTCCATTCAAAATCAAAAACAATATCATCTCCCATCAACTGTATTGGCATATTTTTACACCAGACCAAAGGGAAGGCTCCATCAAGCCCCATTAATGGTCGGTTACTACTGATTTCCCACACACCTAATTCGTAATATCCAACCCCCATTGGAAAACGGAAAGGATTTATTATATTCCCATATTCTACTGCTACGTCAAAGTAGCTTCCATCCACAATGAAAACATTTCCATTATTCCAGTCAAAATCTTCTACACTATTGTTCGATACACCACTTACTGTTAAACGAACGATTTTTCCATTATCATAAACATAGTCTATGTGTCGATCGTCATTAACGCCGTACATACTCCTCATATCAATATAATCTATGACATTACCGTTATAATGATAGGTTACTTTGTACAGGGTGTCATTTCGTGAAGTACTTCGTATTATATGGTTGGAACCGACAATACGGTCACCATCATATAAAAAATCGACAACGCATTGACTACTTTGTTCAATATTGCTTGGATCGTCCTCAATGCGAATGATTTTATCACCATCCCAGGTAATAAGACTAACTAATAATTTATCCGGATGCCTACTATCACGATATTCAATCTTTTGTAAATGTCGTGTGAGTGGTTCATCACCTTCCGCATTGTCATCGCCAACTACTACTGCACTATTGTCTTTGCCACACGAAGCAAAGAACAGTAGTACAAGGGTTGGCACTACAAACAATAATTTTTTGAGCATAAACTAAAACCCTTAATTCGTGTCGGGCACAACTTTTTGATTGACACGGTTCCCGAAGTGCCAGAATAAAATCCAATAATTCACAAACAAAATAGAAAGAAGCGCGGGATCCAACTTTGCCTATCCCGTCGCTGAGGCCTCGCATTGCCCATCCACCGAAGATAAGCAACGTCAAACGCCCACGCTATAAGCGTACAATATCAAAATTGTAGCAAATGTGGACGTTGACTTTGCCTTACCGTGCGGTGGATTTTGAAGTTGCGAGTTTCAGCGACCGCAGATAAAACGCCGTTCAACGTCTTGTCTATTATGTCCTGTCATTTTTCTAAATCCAACAGAATCAATCGTTAAAAACAAATCTCACCTATCCGATTTCAAAGGAATGACAATGCAAAGATAGCAAAAAACAACAAAACAGTAAAATAAAAAAAAGCATTACCCCAGGGCAAACGCATCAAAAATAGTTTAAAAATGGTACAATATTAACATGTTGAAGCGTGTTTTCAACAGCAACTGTTGCCCGTTGTGGCGGATTTTCATTTGGCACTTGCGCCACCCTTTTCGCCGCCTTTTGATTTCAAAACACCACCACAATTCTTCTTATCCGTTCTCAAAATCATTTAGCTATCGTCTAATATTTATGAGTTCACATGGCGGCAACACAATCTCGTACTGTGCTTCGTAAGGTTTGCAATCCATAAATACAGGCAATTCGACTATTGATGAGTAGTGTGGCAGATTGCAAATCCGCCACAACGGGTTTTACCATATTTAAAAAAAAGATTTTGTCTATTTAAAGAAAAGTTGTACTTTTGCAAAGTGAAACTTTAGAAAAAAGTGGATAAAATAAAGTAGAAGTTTATGATAGACAGGATTTTTAAGATGCAAGACGCTGAAAAAGAAAGCGTTTTCTTTTTCGGGGCTAGGCAGACAGGGAAAACAACATTGTTGAATAGATTGTTCCCTGATGCCAGGTATTACGACCTGTTGAAAAGTGAGGAATTTGAACGCCTGAGTCGTCGTCCCCAGTTGTTGCGTGAGGAGTTGCAGGATTTCCCTGCGCACTCACTGGTCGTCATTGATGAAATACAGAAACTTCCTACGCTACTGGACGAGGTGCATTGGTTGATGGTGAATCGTGATTTGCGTTTCGTTTTGACAGGTTCCAGTGCCCGCAAACTGCGACGCAGTGGGGCCAACCTGTTGGGAGGAAGGGCTCTGGTGAATAATTTCTACCCTCTGGTTAGCGCGGAGATTCCTGACTTCGACATTGATCGTGCGGTGAATAACGGGATGCTGCCCCGCCATTACCTCGTGGCGGATGCGACGAAAAGGCATAGTGGATATGTGGGACTGTACCTTCAGACCGAGATAGTGGATGAGGCGGTGGTCCGCAATCTGCCATCATTCAATCGTTTCCTTGAGGTGGCGGCGCTGACCAGCGGCGAGATGCTGGTCTATGCAAATGTGGCGCAAGACTGCGGGGTTAGCGCTGTAACGGCTCGTTCCTATTTTGACATATTGGTCGATACACTGTTCGGGTATGTCATTCCCGCCTATACCAAGACGGTGAAACGGAAGCTGATACAGGCTCCCAAGTTTTACCTGTTTGACGTCGGTGTTGCCAACTATTTGATGCACAGGTCGCATCTGAAGCAGGGTTCCCCGGAATACGGACACGCCTTTGAACATTTGATCATACAAGAGATGATGGCCTATCTGGGCTACCAGAGCCGCCAAGGAGAACTCTCATATTGGAGAACAGGAACAGGCGTGGAGATAGATGCCGTTTTAGGCGATGCGGCTGTGGGTATTGAAATAAAATCCACCAGTGAGGTAAAGGACAACCAGCTGAAGGGGCTTCGTTCATTTGGCCAAGACTACCCCGAAGCAAGACTTATGGTTGTTTCAAACGATTTGTATAAGAGGCGGAAAGATAACATTGAAATCTTTCCTGTCAAAGAATTCCTTTCTGATTTGTGGGCGGGAAGGATTGTGTGATTAGAGTTCTATAGCAGGCAAAATGTGAAACAATCACAGCATTATGTGTATCTCCTATGTGCGGGGAAATGTGTATTATTGCAGCGATTTTAACAACACAATATACAATACAACCATCTAATAATCAAAATACAATAAACACAAACTATCTAAACTGATATCTATAAATTACGATGTTCTTTAAAAAAGCTGCAATTCTACTTATTATGACTACCTTTACTTTGGGCGCCGCTGCCCAGATCGACCTGCACAGCCACGCTGTCACCGACAGCTACCTCGCTTTCATCAAGGAGCACCATGCCGAGATGGACGAGGGATTTCCTATACCGCATTGGGATGCGGCCGACCATCTGGCCTTTATGGACCGCGCCGGCATCGAGACCTCGGTGCTGACTATGCCGGCGCCGCAGCCCTGGTTTGGCGACGGTGCCGCGTCGGCCGCCGCCTGCCGCCGGTGGAACGAGGAGTGTGCCCTGCTCAAGGCACGCCATCCCGGGCGTTTCCGCTTCTGCGCCGCACTGCCGTTACCCGACGTGCAAGCCGCCCTCGAGGAGGCTCGCTATGCCCTCGACGTGCTGGGAGCCGACGGCGTCAAGCTGGCCACCAACGCCTATGGTCAGTACCTGGGCGACCCCACGCTGGAGCCCCTGATGACATTCCTCAACCAGCGTCATGCTGTCATTATCCTGCACCCCCACAAGCCCTCGGCGGTCAACGCGCGGCTCGTTGCCGACGTGCCACTGGCCAGCTACGAATATCTGGCCGAGACCTCGCGTGCCATCCTCAATATGGTGGCCCACAATGTGCTGGTGCGCTACCCCGACGTCAAGGTTGTGGTGCCCCATTGCGGCTCCTTCCTGCCAACAGCTCTGCCACGCTTTCGCTCGTTGCTGCCCGTGATGGTCAAGCAAGGCATCATGCAGCCCGTCGATGTCGATGACAATCTCAGCCGCCTGTGGTACGACCTCGCCGGCGTCCCCACCGACGACGTTATCGACATGTTGCTGACCATCACCACCCCAGACCACCTGCTCTACGGTTCCGACTATCCCTATGTGGCGGAGCCCGTGCTGTTGCAAGGCAAGCGGTCGCTGGCCGGGCGCCTTCCGATGCACGGCATCGACCCGCAGACGGTCTTCTCCGACAATGCCTGTCGCCTTTTTGGCGAAGAGGTGCCCGTCGAGGCCCATGACGAACGCATCACGCGTCTGGCCGAGATAGAGGTGGACCCCTCGCAGGTGGAAGCCTACATGCAGTTTGCCCTCGAGGTGGGCCACACCAGCATGGCCACAGAACCCGGCGTGCTGACCCTCTTCTCGATGCAGGACAAGGCCGACCCATCCAAGATATACATCCTTGAAGTCTACGCCGACAGCACCGCCTACCAGCACCATATACAGACGGCACACTTCCGCAAGTACAAAGAATCCACCGCCGCAATGGTGCGCAGCCTGAAGCTCATCGACGTAACTCCACTGGTGCCGCTGAAGATAAAACAACAGTGAGCGACGGGTAATTTGGCCTTCGTCTAATATTTATGGGTTCACATGGCTGCAACACAATCTCGTACTGTGTTTCGTAAGGTTTGCAATCCGTAAATACAGGCAATTCGACTATTGTTGAATAGTGTGGCGGATTGCAAATCCACCACAACGGGTAACATTTATTGCAACATTTATTGCAACATTTATTGCAACATTTATTGTAACATTTATTGTAACATTTATTGTAACATTTATTGCAACATTTATTGTAACATTTATTGTAACTCAGCTATAACCCAATAACCTTTTTTCTTTGCCCCTTCTCTCACAATCACCTCCATAGAAGATAGGTATGTGATATCTCTATAAATGGTTTGTCGGCTTACATTAAGTTTTTTCGCCATTTCGGTTTGACTAATATGAGGGGTGTCTCGAATCAATTGTATGATTTGTTTCTGGCGAGAGGACAATATGTTGAGTTTTACCATATCATTCAAACTCTCATTCTTGACATCTTGGTGCCAATAAGGATGGCAAGGTATGTCCATCAAGAAATAGGTCCTGTCATCATCGGTTTCTATAACTGCTTTGCCCGAACCATTCTTACGGAGTTCTTCCTGAATGGTTGGAATTCCCGTTGCGCGACCTTCTGTCAATTCTAATTCTTTCAAGAACTCACCAAGACGACGATTCCGATAACGTCGCGAACGCAATATCCTTGCCTCTTTTATTGCCTTTAAACTGATGGAGCGATCAGGGCCTGCGTGACTGAGAATCGTGATCTTTTCAGGCTCTATGGTAATCTCGACAGGTTCTCTTAACTGGTAGTTCCTATGGTATAATGCGTTGACAACTGCTTCTTCCAAAGCCTGATAGGGATAGTTAAAGAACCGTATTGACCTCTCGTCATTCTCTGGTTTGATTATTTGTTCTTTAATTACATTTGTACGAAGATAGTTTAGTGTTTCGCGAATCATATAGGGTACGGGGCCTTTTATAACAGGTGCCTCAACCAGATTGTTAGGGTTTGTTTCCCGACCCTCTGGGAATGTTACAATTTCCACTTGGGAAACGGGGAAGAACTTCGTCGGCTGTCCGCAGAACATCATTGCGGCTACATTTTTAATCATGCGTTTTTCCGTGGGCCCTTCCAGCAGGTTCATTTGTTCCAATATGCCCAATAGATTCCCTGTTAGATTTTCATTGGCCAAGCGGCTGTTGACAGTCACAAGGTAATCACGCAATAGCGTCGTAGAAATATCTGCTGTTTGGATATCCGGATTGCCTCGGTCATCAAAAGGTACGCGGTTCGCCATATCCCTTAATTCGTCCAGTACCTCACCTTTGGCAACAATACTGCTCGAACCACTGCGAATATAATACCTCATCTGTTTTGCCTTGGCATGTACATCCATAGGTATCGCGTAAGGACGGTTCACACCCGATGGTGCCCATATCACCAGCACGGTCTTTCCGTCCACCTCTTCTACCGACGTCCTCGGCAGATAGTATGGGTCGAACATATTGTTGATTCCTACCATCTGTTTTAGGATGCCGTCCACCGTCTCGATTTTGATTCCTGTGACAGGTCGCTTTGCAAGTCCATTCCCGTCCTGCTCCACTCCTACGAGCACATAGCCACCTCCGAGGTTATCGAAGTCGTTGGCAAACGCACAAATACTATGATAGATGTCAACAGGGTTCCAACCCTTCTTAAACTCTATCCTGTTTCCTTCAATCTTTCGCTTGTTTAGCAAGTCTTCTATATTAATCGGTAATGCCATATTTTATTTTTTACACTGTTACTCACACATTAATGCATCAACACATTTTATAGTCTCTATTCCAGGTGCAAAGATACGGGTTTTATTTCAAATGTCAAAAATACAGACTAACGCATTCATACATTGGATTTATAATTTATAACGTAAGAAAGTCATTTTTATTGCTTTATTGTATAATAAAACGGCGTTGGAATGAGATCGTAGCGCTCAGATATTGAGGATGGTAATATCAGATATTATGTGTATCTTTGCAGTGGAATATAACATATTGTGCAATGAATTCAAGTACAGAATATGAACTGTTTACGCGGGAGGTGTATCGGCAACTGTCAGCCTATTATCAGACTGGTTTCACTAAGGTTCAACACAATATAAAACTGAAAGGGCGTTCTGGTTGTGAGCATCAGATTGATGTCTATTTGGAGTATGTGAAAGATGATATTCTGCATCGTGTTGCTATTGAGTGCAAGAATTACAACAAAGCGGTGCCAAAAGAGAAGGTGTCAGCTTTTTATGGAATAATATCCGATTTAGACGATGTCGAGGGTATTATGGTTTCAAAGAAAGGGTTTCAGAAGGGTGCCAAGCAATTTGCTGAGCACTATGGAATCTCGCTAAAGGAACTGCGAGAACCAGAGGGAGAGGAAACTATTCTTGGGGAAATAAATATAGGATTTCAAATAGAAAGAAAGCGCCCTTTATACAAAGTAGACAAAAAGTGGGCGACAGAGCATAATATCGATGTGCCGGATGGATTTATCCACCTTCAGCCAGTTGATGACAAGCTCAGAAATTCCCAAGGAATTATCATTACAACGTTGCGAACCGTGGAAGATGGTTCAACGTTTGAAGATGCTTATTTACACACTATTTCCTTGGGAGCCGTAAAAATTCTCGAAGTCAAATACGATTATACGAGAGAAGACCTACAACGAAATATGTATATCGATGCTGATGTCTTTGTAAAAGCCATCCTAAGGGATGCTTTCAACAATAATACAGTTATGATAATGCGTTAATTGCACCAAGCAACTCTTCAATCTTCGCCACAATGCGATGCTGCTCAGCGAGAGGTGGAAGAGGAACCAAGCCATTATAAAGTTTTTTATCATTAATGGCAGGATAAGCCACACCTTTTGAATTTTCTCCATCATTGGCATAAGCATCAAACACAGGTGATAATAAGTAGTAGAACAAAAATTTGTTAAACAGTCCATTAATGCAGGAAAGTACTGCAAATCCCGTACTTGCTATAGGCTCCTTGCTAAATCCCCTGTCAATAATGCATATGTTGTGTAAATAAGGCCGGACTGTAGCATAAATAATATCACCAATTTGTACAATTTTTCTTGCCCGCGAAGGAGCATTTTTTGCACTTATAATATTGTCGTTCAAATTAAGGCATTGATGCTTATTGTCCAAAGAACCAATATCAATATAAGAGAAATCATTAGTGGGTATTTTTTGTCCATGATTGTATGTAATTTCTCCAAGTCTCACCCACTCCCAGCTCTCTGGTATTTCAAATGGCTTTTCGTCTTCTGCAATGGGTGATTCGTCGAGGTCTTTCTTTTTGAGTTTGCCTTCTTTCACCAACTGGGCTTTCTCCTTGCGGATGCGGTCGAGCAATGCGGAGGCTGGCTCGTCATTGGGGTTTTGTGGAACCAGGCGTCCTTCGATAGCCTCTTGAAGAATACTCTTCTTCAGTCGCTCTGAAAGTTCGGCATTCAGCTTGTCGAGAGCCTCCTGCGCTTTCCCGTATTCCTTCACCTTAGGGAGCAACTCCTCAATCTTCGCCACAATACGCTGCTGCTCAGCGAGAGGGGGAAGGGGAACAGGCATTGCTTTTAACACTTCAAATGGTGGAATATTCTTAATGGCAGATCCCGACCCCTTCAATTTGTTTTCAATATGAAGAATGTATCTAAAGTTTAATAACCAATATGGAATAATTGAATCAAGATGGATCCTTGCTCTCATAAGCGCTTGATTAATTATGCCTACTGGAGCATTAGGGGGCAATAAATAAGTTTCTCCAATGGTACCTGCACAACTCACAATAATATCACCTGGACGAACAGTGAATCCAGTCATCGTACCATATTTCTCTTCAGAAATATAATAATCTCCCAAAGAGTAATCTTTTTGGATGGCATTTTTTTGTTCATACACCTTTACAGCCTTATCAGATTTGGAAACAAACATTGATTTAGTAAGACTGCTTCCAAAAGGCCCTTTTTTGTATTCTCCAAGCATCCCCCATCTTACCCATTCCCATCCACTCGGTATCTCAAATGGCTTTTCGTCTTCTGTAATGGGTATTTCCTCAAGGTCTTTCTTCTTGAGTTTGCCTTCTTTCACAAGTCTGGCTTTCTCCTTGCGAATGCGGTCGAGCAATGCGGAGGCTGGCTCGTCGTTGGGGTCTTGTGGCACCAGCCGGCCTTCGATGGCTTCCTGCAGTATGGCGTTCTTCAGCTGCTGTGCGTTCATACCTCTTCAAGTTTAATACCCAACATTTCTTCTATCTCTTTCAGCTGTTTGTCGATCTTGGCATCCAAGGCATTGCGCTCGGCGTGGTATTGTTTCAGCAGTTCATCGGGCCTTAGTACCTCTTCTTCCTCCTTGGGGAACTTGCATTGGTCGAGGTTGCAATCCATAGCCAGCAGCTCTTGTGCCGTGAAGCAACGCGACTTCTCTTCGCCTGTCTCTGCGTCCACAATCTCCACGCGGTTGCCCCACCAGTCCTTTATTGGCTTGCAATGCTCCACCTGCATCGGTTTGGTCTTGGAGAAATGCTTGTAGCCTTCTGGCATATCCAGACGGTAGAACCAGGTTGTGTCGGTACAGAACCCCTCTTTTGCGCCGTCGGCTCGCTCGTTGTTGAAGAATAGGATGTTGGTGGCAATAGAGGTATAAGGCGAGAAAATGCTGCCCGGCAGGCGGATGATGGTGTGCAGGTTGAACTCGCGCAGCAATTTCTCTTTGATGGCCAGTTTGGCATTGTCGGCCCCAAACAAGAATCCGTCGGGCAGAATGACGGCAGCACGACCGTTCTTGGCTAAACGATACATGATGACCACCATAAAGAGGTCGGCCGTCTCACTGGAAGCAAGATCGGAAGGGAAGTGGCGTTTCACCTCGGCTTTCTCATTGCCGCCATAGGGCGGATTCATCAGGATGACATCAAACTTGTCGTCGTCGGTATAGTTCAGCACATCCTTGGTCAGCGAATTATCGTGCAGCACACGGGGCGAGTCGATATCATGCAGCAGCATATTGGTGACACAAAGCATATAGGGAAACTGCTTCTTCTCGATGCCGAAAATGGAATTGACATAGGCTTCGCGGCCATCGGTCGTCTTCACCTTCTTGTCGAGCATTTTCAGCCATGAGGTAATGAAACCGCCAGTGCCACAGGCAAAGTCGGCCATTCGTTCGCCGATTTTGGGCTGGATTGTTTCGGCCATAAAATCGGTAAGGGCGCGAGGGGTGTAGAACTCACCGGCAGAACCTGCCGACTGCATCTCTTTCAATATCGACTCATAGATTTCGCCAAAAGCGTGGCTCTCCTCATAGCTGCTCAAATCCAGTTCGTCGATGACATTCAGCACCTGACGGAGCAGCACACCGTCCTTCATATACTGGTTGGCATCCTGGAACGTGGCCCGCACGATGGCGCTGCGCATCGGAGTGTCAGGATTGACCTCGAGACCCTTCAGAGTGGGAAACAGTGTGTTGTTGACAAAATCGAGCAGTTTCTCCGCTGTGAGAGCCTTCCCGTCGCCGTCGTCCTTGGCCCAGTTGCGCCAGCGACACTTCTCGGGGATAAAGGACTGGTAATTGTCTTCATTGAATTCCCAGTCGTTCTCTTTTTCGTCGTAAACCTTCAAGAAGAGCATCCAGGTGATTTGTTCGATACGTTGGGCGTCGCCGTTGATGCCTGCATCGTTGCGCATAATGTTGCGGATGCTCTTTACAAAATTGGTCAGGGCCATATAAAGTTTAAAGTTGAGGGTTTAAAGTTTAAAGATTTTAGGCTATGTTGGTATAGATAAGTGCTTCGAGTTCTTTGACGGCCTCGGAATACTGCTGGTTGCCACCAAACAGTTTGGCGATGCTTGACGGAGAACCCATCTGGCGGAAGGGGTCGAGGCTGAGCACCTTGCGGTTCTCAATCTGACTGATACCTTCGGTCGTATATTTGTCGAGAAGCGCATTGAGCACCTTCTGTGCCTCAGGGCCGTATTTGCTGAAGATGTCGCGTTTCTTGACGTTCTCTGCACGTTCGCGTCGTGTGAGGGGCTTCTTGCCGTATGCGATGTGGCAGATGAAGTCGAAATCGTCCACGTCGGCCATTCCTTGGTCTTCCTTCAACGACTGGATGTCGATGCCGCTCTCGCGCAACAGGTCGTTGATTGCCGACTTGCGTTCGGCGGCATTCCAATGGAGGATAAAGTCGTCGAGGTTGGCGTAGGTGTCGTTGACACTCTTCTTGGTATAGTCGATGATGCTTTCGGTTCGTAGCAGTTTGCCGTCGGAATCGTAAACAGAGACCACCTTGCTGATGATTTCCACGCGGCAGCCATTGCGGTCGACGATTGGTTTGGGCTGGGGCTCTTCTTGAACTGATGGCTGCGGAACTTCGTCGTCTGTATCATATGGCCTTACGTTGGTATGCCCATAGCCCTCGTTCACTTCGATGGGGCCGTCCCATTCGGGGTCTGCGAAGAGGCGGGTAATGTTGCGGAAATCCATGATGTAGAAGTAGGTCTTCCCCTCTTTCTCGCGGATGCGTGTGCCACGACCGATAATCTGCTTGAACTCGGTCATTGAGTTGATGTTCTGGTCGAGCACGATGAGCTTCACCATCTTGCAGTCGACACCAGTGGAGAGCAGTTTGCTGGTAGTTGCGACGACAGGATACTCGGAAGAGACCGAGATGAAATAGTCGAGCTTGCTCTTTCCGTATTCGTCGGATCCCGTGATACGCACCACATAGTCGGGATTCTTCCTGCACATATCGGCGTTTTCGTTGACCAGTTCCACACGCATTCGCTCAGCGTGGTCTTCGTTGGCGCAGAAAACAATGGTCTTGTTCATTCGACCTGTCTGCTTCAGATATGTGGTGATTTCGTGTGCAACCTCGCGAATACGGTCTTCGATGACAATATTGTAGTCGTAGTCGGTGTTGTTATAAATGCGGTCTTCGATGAGATTCCCGTGAATGTCGCGTTGACCTTTTATGGGGCGCCACTCGTCACCAATATTGGTCTTGATGTTAATGACCTTGAAGGGTGCGAGAAAGCCGTCGTCGATGCCCTGTTTCAGGCTGTAGGAATATAGCGGTTCTCCAAAGTAAGTGATGTTCGATTGGTAGCGTGTTTCTTTGGGTGTGGCCGTCATGCCAAGTTGGATGGCTCCGTCGAAATATTCGAGAATCTCGCGCCAGTTGCTGTCGTCTTTGGCGCTGCCACGATGGCACTCGTCGACAATGACCATATCAAAGAATTCAGGTTTGAAAAGTTCTTTGTAGTTTTGTTTGCCGCCCTCGCCGATGAGTTGCTGATAAAGGGAGAAATAAACCTCGTGGGCAGTGGATTTGGTGGACTTGTCCTGTTGGTAGCTAACCTTATGGATTTTGCTGGAGAGAGGTTTGAAATCCTGCTCTATGGACTGGTCGACCAACACATTACGGTCTGCCAAATAAAGAACTTTATGGATAAGATTTGCTTTGAGCAGACGATACACGATTTGGAAGGCTGTATAGGTCTTGCCCGTGCCTGTGGCCATTACCAGCAGCATACGTTTCTCGCCACGAGCTACAGCGTCGACGGCGCGGTTGACGGCATTGCGCTGGTAATAACGGGGTGGAAATATGTCTTGTCCAGAACAGTAAGGCTGGTCGATTACTTTCAACTCCTCACCAGAAAGGCCGTTGCCATCGTTGCTCTCGTGGATGAAGCGGGCGTACAATTCATCTTTTGTAGGGAATTGATCCATTGTCAAAGTCCGTTCCTTTCCTGTGAGAAAATCGTATTCTTGGAATCCGAAGCCATTGGAACTGAAAGCGAATGGAATATCCATCATTGAAGCATACTCCTTTGCCTGTTGCATCCCAAAACTGACGGAGTGGTTGGCATCTTTGGCTTCGACGATGGCAATAGGTGTGGCACGGTTGTAATAGAGCATGTAATCGGCGTATTTCGGTCTTTCGCGAACCACAAAATTACCTTTAATGTTTACCTTGCCATCGGTAAGCTTTATTTTGGTTTCCATAGTTATATCCTGCACCGACCATCCCTTATTCTGAATGGCAGGGGTGATGTATCGGAGTTTGATATCTTCTTCAGATAGTAGTTTATCTTCTAATGGAATTCCGTTCATCATCATAAATTATTTCAAACTGCAAAGATACTCATTTTTTCTTGAATGGCAAAATGTATTTTTTAACGGCTGTTAAAAATGTAATACTGAAATAATATGGTCGCCGAGAGACCGCCGAGAGATTGCTGAAAGTTTTGTCGTCAGATATGCCTAATATGTGCCGAACGTTCATCTTTAAGGCACCATAAAGCGAGTCGGCAGAATCACGTTTCTTATGTTCTTGCAAATACGTCATTCATTGTCCTCCCTCGTGATTTCCCAATGACCTTGTTTGCGGCCACCTATCCTCTGTAGCTAACCCTGCTTTTTTAATTGCCTGATTGACTTCTCAACCCCACTGGTCGAAATTCCAATAAGTGAGGATAGCTCCTCTGTCGTTATCTTTGGATTGTCCGCAACTGCAGACAGAATCTTTTCCGCACTCTTTTCCGCACTCGCAGTTTTGCCGTCAGGAATACTGCGAGGAATGATGACTAGAGTTCCACCCCATAGATTCTCAAAAGTGGGAGAAGGCAACTTCGCCTGGTTGAAAGCTTTGCACACCTTACCAATGCCTCTGCCCCACGACTCGACAAATCCGGCTTTGTGGAAGTCATCACGCCAACGTTGTTTGAATTCTATGTTTTGAGTCTCTATCACTTTGGATATATTTTAAAGTGTAAAGGTACATGTTTTTTCTGGAATGACAAAAACTAATTAAATGTTTTAATGCGGATGGTGCCGTAGCGGGTTTTAGAATATTTCACCACTCCAGAGCATCTTCAGGAAGTCGAGGAGGTAGATGAGCTCGGTGGATTTGATTTCGATGACCACCTTGGCATCGCCGATGACAACATCCACTTCCTTAAATTTCGAAACCGTATTCCCGATATTTATGTGAATTTCGGGAGTATGGTTATGATATTCAAAATTAATTGTTGCCTATTGTAAAATTGTAGATATCTTAATACGAGTCATTTGTATAATGATATCACTATTTCTTATATTAGCAAAGATATGAAATCTTTATTGATTGGCAAAATTCTTTTTTTTGAACATAACTGGGGTTCGTAAACTGACTGCCGAAAGACCGCCGTGGAATGGCATACACCCAAAATCGCGTCTCTTATTCGCTGTATTTGATTTATTCAGCGGTGCTATTCGCTGTATTTATTTTATTTCAAGGTGCTCATGGGCATACCACATCACCCTTTCAGGGGTCGAGACGCAGTTATCGGTCTGGTTGCCAATCCTAAAACCGCACTTCGTTCGTCAATGTTTTCTTACAATTTTGCCGTCGGCTCCAACACCTCATTGCTATCCTCTGCTCCCCACTACCTCTGCTCCACGCAGGTGGGTGGGTTCTTTCGATTGCGATAGTGTCGAAAAAATTTCGTAATTTTGTAGCCGATTTGCAAAACATCAGACTTCATGAGAAACAGAGTATCAACCCAATACAGAAGGTCTTGGCAGAGACCAGAGCATCGGCTCGAAACACTCCGGAACAATATGAAGAAAACTACGATAATGATGGCGGCGGCATTGTTGTGCCTGACGGCCTGCGGCCCGAAGAAGGGCGGCGAAAGTGGACCTCGCCAAGGTGGTCACATGGAGATTAACAAAGATGCCGACAGCACGTTTGTCCGGCTGAAGCAGGAGACGCTGGGCAAGTTCAAGCAGCTGACCTTCAACGACGAGCTGACGGGCAAGACGATGGAATACAACCTGATGGTGCCCGAGGGCTACGACGGAAAGCAGGGCTTTCCGCTGGTTCTCTTCATGGCCGATGCCAGCACCGTGGGCAAGGAGGTGACGGCTCCGCTCACACAGGGCTACGGCGCCTTGGAGTTCGCCTCCGACCGCGACCAGCGGCTGCACCCATCGTTCGTACTGGTGCCGCAATACACCGACTGGGCCGTGCAGGACGACTGGAGCACCACCGACGAGGTGGAGATGACCATCCGCCTGCTCGAAGAGGTCTGCCGGCAGTACAATGTCGACACCAACCGCCTCTACACCACCGGCCAGTCGATGGGTGGCATGATGTCGTTCTATTTCAACATCGTACACCCCGACCTCTTCGCCGCCTCGCTCTTCGTCAGCAGCCAGTGGGACACCTCGAAGATGCAGCATTTCAGCCAAAAGCGTTTCTTCTACATTGTGGCTGGTGGCGACCAGAAGGCGTCGGGCGGGATGCAGGGCCTGGCCAAGGTGCTGCAGGAGAATGGCGCCCGCGTAGACTCCGCAAGCTGGAGCGCCAAACTGCCCTCCGAGGAGCAGGAGCGGCTGGCCGAGGAGCTGATAGCCCGTGGCTCGGACATCAACTTTATCCGTTGGGAGGCCGGCAGCGTGCTGCCCGAGACGGGACGTGCCATGGAGCACATGGCCTCGTTCGACTACGGCTACAAGCTTGCCGCCGTGCGCGACTGGCTGTTCCAGCAACATAATAAACATTAAACTGTAAAATCGGAATTTAGCGAAACAAATAGGAGTGCCCTACGGGCAGAAATCTTACAAATCTTACAAATACGAGCGCAAACGGATGTGATTGCTGAATATAACAAGAAGTATGAGTCCTTTCGTGAAATAACAGGAGTAGCCATGAAGGTACATAGCAAATATCGGTATGGGCTTCTGGAATCGGCTTACGAGGCAGCACTTAAATATATAAGGTAGATTGCAAACTGTATATCAACGGGATAAGCAAGAACACTGCAATAGCTTACTCAAACCGTCAGACCCAGTTTGCGCAGTCGGTAACGGATGCTTCTGCGGGGGCGTTTGAATACTTCCATTAGTTCTTCAATAGGTCTTCCGTCTTTATGCAGTTCGGCAAGCAGCAGGTCGTCAGCTTCCGTCCAGGGCTTGTTGGCATTGGTTGCGTCTGGGCCGGTTGTTTGGTCGGGCTCCGTTGCGGAGAACGACAACAACGGGATGATGTCTTTCGCATTGGTAATCAGTTTTTGAATGATGCTGCTGTATGTTATCGGTTCCATCAAGGAGACAAAATACATACTATCGGGTTCAGAAGGCAGGCCGCCGATGCCGAGAAGGAGGTAGACGGGTATATTGTGTTCCCTCGCATATTGCAGATAGAAAGCCTGCCGGTCGGCTGGCAGCAGCTCTTTCGCAATCTCCTTTGGCATGTGGTTGCGCCACTTGCATTCCACTGCGAAAGGATGCCCGTCGTATTCAAAAAGGAAGTCTGGCGCGCTGTTGCCTACGGGATAGATGCCCGGAAGGGATTTGTCGCCACGCCACTCCTTCAGGAAGAGCCGGTCGTCGTGCTGCAAGTCGAGTGACCCGACAAAAAAGTCCTCAAACTGACGCCCCTTCAGCACCTCGTCGTTCATGGTTATGGCTTTTATGCGGTTGTAGACAGTGCTGTAGGGGCGGCCAATGGCCTTGTGGATGGCGTGGATGCCCATGTCCTCGTAGAACATGCGCAGCAGGCATTTGTCCTCGGCTACAGTCCAGCGGAGGGGCCTCGAGGTTGACTCGGCAGCAATAAGTGCATCGTCTTTAAGCAGATAGGTAACATCCTTAGTGCCACCCAGCAGTAGAAAGATGGAACCTTTGGGATTGACATAGCCGCATACGGTATGTTGCACCTGACTCATAATGTACTTGTTGCGCAGATAGGGCGTTGTTCCCCGGCCATCCGTCTTCTCGCGCTTCAGTACCATTATCATCAGCCGGTTTTCCTTCAGAGCCCTTTCTATCTGTACGTTGTACCGGTCGTGGAAGTAGTCCATGACCACAAGGATTGTAGGAACATGGTTCACGAGCAATGCCTTGACAATCTCGTACTCAAGCTCTGAGGAGCTGAAACAGACAACCGTATCCGCGCTGCTGAGGGAATCCACCCAGCCGAATACCTTCTCATAACATTCGAACGGCGCCATCTTGGAGGTCAAGAATAGCGTCTTCTCGCGCTGCCAGAGTGCGCTGTTTCCTATGGTCTGAACGATTAGCACGAGGAATACTGATTAGGATTTCGCTTCATTCGTCGACCGTCGGCCTCAGTAGGCTGTCTTGTCCTCTTTTTGTTGCCAGAGGCGGAAGGTGTGGAGGCCCTCATCGCGAAGCAGGGGGCGGATAGGGAGGGTGCGCTCCGGCAGGGGGCGGCCCAGCTCGTCGTAGATAAAGTCATCGGCGAAGCCTATCGCGTTAGCGTCCTTGCGCGTGTTGGCGTAGTATATGCGGTCTATGTGAGCCCAGTAGATGGCACCCAGGCACATGGGGCAGGGCTCGCAGGAGGTGTAGATGACGCATCCCGAGAGGTCGAAGGTGCCCAGCAGCCGGCAGGCCTGCCGTATGGCATTCACCTCGGCGTGCGCCGTGGGGTCGTTGTCGAGGGTCACGCTGTTGCTGCTGCCCGACACCACCTTGCCATCCTTGACCACTACGGCACCGAACGGACCGCCGCCACGCTCGACGCTCTCATTCGCCAGCCGGATGGCCTCGCGCATAAACCGGCAATCCTGCTCGGTGACTTCGATAGTGTTGCAATCCATTGTCTTAGAAGTTTTCAGCGGTGATTTCGAAATAGGCCTGTGGGTGGTTGCAGACGGGGCAGACCTCGGGAGCCTGTGTACCGACCACGATGTGGCCACAGTTGCGGCACTCCCACACCTTCACCTCGCTGCGGGCGAACACCTCGCGGGCTTCGACGTTGCGCAGCAGGTCGCGGTAGCGCTCCTCGTGGCGCTTCTCGATGGCGGCTACGCCACGGAACTTGGCGGCCAGTTCGTGGAAGCCCTCCTCGTCGGCGGTACGGGCAAAGCCCCCGTACATGTCGGTCCACTCGTAGTTCTCGCCGGCGGCGGCAGCGGCCAGATTCTCGGCGGTGGTGCCGATGCCGTTCAGCTCCTTGAACCACAGCTTGGCATGTTCTTTCTCGTTGTCGGCGGTCTGCAGGAAGAGGGCGGCAATCTGCTCGAAGCCCTCCTTCTTAGCCTTCGAAGCGAAGTAGGTATACTTGTTGCGGGCCTCGCTCTCGCCGGCAAAGGCGGCGTGCAGGTTCTTCTCGGTCTGCGTTCCAGCGTAGGGGTTGGCGGCTTTCGGCTCCTCCAGGGGCTCAAACTTCTCCTTGCCCTGCTTGCAGCGCGGGCATTTCCAGTCGGCGGGCAGTGCCTCGAAAGGCGTTCCGGGGGCTATGCCCTGCGCGGGGTCGCCCATGGCGGGGTCGTACTCATACTTGCAAATAGTGCATCTATATTTTTTCATCGTTTTATGTTTTATGGATTAATAGCCAATCTTGAAATAATACACGTTCGGCAGCATCTGTTTCTGCTTTCGCAAAACAACCGGTATAGCGTTTTAATTATGTTAACAACGCACAATACTGTTATTTATTGCGCTACCATCCAACATATTTCCCCATGACGGTTCGACTGGGCAAACGGTTGTGCTGTTCTTTTCTCATCAAAATCAGCCCTCCCTTCTTCTATCTTTCGTCATAAAAAACTCGCAAAACAATAAAAAACAGCAACACGACGTTTAAAAAGAAAAACATTCGATGAAAAGACTATCAATCATTCTATTTTCGGCTCTGATGTTTGCCGCCTGCGGAGACACCGACAAGCAATTGCGCGAACGCGCCGAAGTGCTATGCCGCTACATCCCCGACCACGAGCTGCTCGCAGAGTCCAAAGACTACCTGACAAGCGATTTCTACGCTCTGCTGGACACCATGTTCAACCTGCCCGAGCATGAAGCCATGGATCACGAATGGCTGTACTACTTTGTGACAGGCAACGGTGGCTCGATGGCCGACTGCGAGGTGGTGGAGGTGGTGAAGAGCGACCGCACCCACGCCGTCGCAACCATCAATGTACGCCAAAAATGGGAGGACGGCTCTTTTGCCGACCCCGACGACATCGAGGAGCATAAACTCTATATGGAGAAGGTTGATGGCGAATGGCTTATGTCCGATTTCGACGGACACAAGGCCGACTGTAGACGCCACATAGACATCAACCGGCAGGAGCAGAAGGTGCGGCAGGCAATAGGCAACTATCTGTCGGACACGATAGGCCCCCTATACCTGAAAGGCGACCTCTGCATACCCACACTGATGATTGCGGCCGAGGAGAGCGACGCCACGCACACACGCGTCTACGGCGACTTCTGGGTCATGTGGTACAACATCGCGGGCGACACCCTCAAGACCATCTCGGGCGGCAACCACCCGGGGTGCATTGCATTGCTCGATGAGGGCGGAAAGCTGACGGTCAGCAGTTTCGAGCAGGTGGAAGACGGCGCAGGCAACGACGCCAGCGCAAAACGTATTTTCGGCAAGCATTACGACATCTTCCAGAACATGCACTCCAACCAGAAGGTACGCGAGGCTGCACGCCACGAGCAAATCGCCGAATACATACACCGCAACGACATTGAAATACACTACATTCAAGACTTCGGCTGGGATGCCGTTGAGCTGTAGGCACCTATCCCCTACCCACAATAAAAGGAGCGGCCGCACAATTGTGCGGCCGCTCCATTTATTATTGTCCGAAAAAGAGGGTTAGCGAACAATCTTCATCTCCTCGATGAGGCGATGGCATCCGGCATACTTGTCGATGACGAAGAGCATGTAGCGGGTGTCGAGGCAGATGCAGCGCTGCAGGTTCTCCTCGAAGTCGATGTCGCCCGACATGGCTTCGCTGTTGCCGTCGAAGGCAAGGCCGATGAGGTTGCCCTCAGCGTCCATGACGGGACTGCCGCTGTTGCCACCGGTGATGTCGTTGTTGGTGATGAAGCAGGTGACGAGCTCGCCCTTGCTGTTGGCATAGGGGCCAAAGTCGCGGGCGGCGTATAGGTTCTTGAGACGCTCGGGGACATTGAACTCGCTGTTGTTGGGGTCTTCTTTCTCCATCACGCCCTTGAGGGTGGTGTAGTAGCTGTAGGAGACAGCATCTTTGGGGTCATAGGCCTTGACGTTGCCGTAGGTGAGGCGGATGGTGCTGTTGGCGTCGGGGCTCATGAGCTTGCGGTTGTTGTTGATTTGGAGTATGCCGTCGGTAAAGTTGCGGATGCCGCGTTTGAGGCCGTCGGCGCTCTCCTTCGGAGTCATGGCATAAACCTCCTGATATTTGTCGTATGCACTCTGACCGGCGAGGTAGAGCGGGTCTTTGGCGAGCTTCTTGACGTCGGGTTTCTGCATCATCTTGTCGAACGATTCCTTGGTGGAGAAGACCGACTTGGCGAACATGTCGTCGACGTATTTGGTGAAGTTGCCCTTATATTTCTTGTCGGCAGCAATGAGGAAGTCTGGCATGAATTGCATATCCATGTGCGTGTAGACATACTCGAGCAGGGCAGCCATGACGCGCTTCTCGGTAGCCATGTTGTAGTCCTTGTAGAACTCGGCGCCCATCTCTTTGAGACCGTTGATTATCTCATCGCGGTAGTCGGCATACTTGGGGTTGTCGATGGCCTCGATATTGCGGTAGAAGCGGACTGCCTGCAGCAGCATCTCGGGGCCTGAGAGCAGGCCTTCGGCAAGATAGGAGGTGGCAGCCATGTAGGGAGCGCGGTCAGCATAGCCTTTCTTGATGAGCGGCAGGGCCTCGGCGTATTTGGGGTTCTTGCCACGCGCCCATTCGTTGTATTCGCGCTCCACCTCTTTCTTCACACCCATGGTGTTGAGGTTCTTGAGGGCCTTGTTCTGCTCGTTGCTGTATTTCCAGTAGTTGGAGCAGCTGGCATACTTGGAGGCGTATTTGATTTTGGTCTCCTGGCTTGCGGCCATCTCCTCGCGGAGGATGTTGATTTTGACAGTGCGGATCTCGTAGCGGAGCTTGTTGGTGATATCCATAGTCTCCTCGAGACCGTAGCTGGTGAGGAAGTGGTCGGTGGTGCCGGGGAAACCCATGACCATGGCGAAGTCGCCGTCCTTCAGCTCGCGGTTGCTGACAGGGAGGAAGTGTTTGGGTTTCAGAGGAATGTTGTCCTCAGAGTAGGCTGCGGGGCTGCCGTCGGGAGCGGTGTAGATGCGGAACATGGAGAAGTCGCAGGTGTGGCGAGGCCATGACCAGTTGTCGGTGTCGCCACCAAATTTGCCCATCGACGAAGGAGGAGCGCCGACAAGGCGGACATCCTTGTAGATGATGTGGACGAAGAGGAAGAACTGGTTGCCGTTGAACATCGGCTTGACCTGAGCGTCGTAGATGGTGCCCTCGACAGCCTTCTTTGCAATGCGGTCGGTGACCTCCTTGATGGCGCGTGCGCGCTCGCTCTCACTCATGTCGTCGCTGAGGGCGGCCTGCACTTCGGAGGTGACATCCTCCATGCGGACAAGGATAGAGGCGGTGAGACCCGGGTTAGGGAGTTCGTCCTTCATGGTCATAGCCCAGAAACCGTCGCGCAGGTAGTCGTGACCGACGGTGGAATGCTCCTGAATCTTGCCATAGCCACAGTGGTGGTTGGTCGAGATAAGACCCTGATTAGAAATAATCTCGCCAGTGCAGAAATGCCAGAAGGGGCTGCCGTCGTTGCCGAGGCCAACGATGGCGTCCTTTATACAGTTCTGGTTGATGCTGTAGATGTCCTCAACGGTGAGTTTGAAGCCAGCCTTCTGCATGTCGGAATAGTTTTTCCCGAGCAGGGAGAGGAGCCACATGCCCTCATCGGCTCTCGAAATGCCGGGCACAGCAAGCAAAAGTGCCAAGCCCAAAAAAATTGATTTGATCTTCATGTTGCTTATTATTAATTATTTACAATAGAATTCCTGAAAGCTATAACAATGCAAAAATAAACAAAAAAAGTATATTGAATTTCGATTTGCAAATTTTGAAAAACAGGAATACTATTTTGGTGTCGGGAGGGAAAAAGTTATCAACAGGTTTTGAGCATGCAGAACTGAATTTCAGGGTCCGATTTTTGATTTTTAAAATGGCAATTCGTAGGATATAAAACAATGATAACATGAAGATTACAAAAAGAAGTGACAAGCAATGAAACATTCTGAAAAGGAATGCGTAAAAATGAAAGCGAATGGAATGAAAAGGGAAATAAAAAATATTTTTGGAAAAAAATAACATTATATGGGATTTATTTCGTACTTTTACAGTCCAAATCAAATTAGGTAATTGTGTCGTCAATCGTTGGTACAGAGTATTGTAAGCTTGATAGCAACAACCGTTTCAAGCTCCCTATTTCAATAAAAAAGGAAATGGGGAACTCGGATTGTCGCTATGTCATCCGCCAATGCGTACACGAGCCATGCCTTGAACTGTGGACATACGAAGGATTCCAGAAAGAGCTTGATTTCCTGAGACAAAAGATCAACTCGTATTCAAAGAAAGGGATGCGGGTGATGCGCCGTCTGGCGGCCGGCACGACTGTTGAAATGGACAGCAACGACCGCATGGTGATTCCCAACGAGCACCGTGGGGTGCTCAAGGGCTCCAAGGAGCTGATTCTTCAGTCGATGGCGCGCTATGTAGAAATATGGGATCGCGACACCTATTACCTCGTCAACCAGGATAGCGACGAACTCTCGCAAGAGATCGACGAATTTATGGAGGGGCTAATAGATGGCATCGAAGACAGACCATAACACGAACACAGAGTGCAGCTATCATCTTCCCGTGATGGTGGATGAGTGCCTGGACGGATTGAACATCCGCCCCGATGCTGTCATTGTGGACGCCACCTTCGGCGGTGGCGGCCATTCGCGCGCCATCCTCTCGCACTTAGGCCCCGAGGGGCGGCTCTATGCCTTCGACCGCGACAAGGACGCCACGAGCAACAGCATCGACGACCCACGGTTCCACCTCATCAACGAGAACTTCATGCACCTCAAGAGTTTCCTGAGGCTGAATGCCGTGCGCCGCATCGACGGACTGCTTGCCGACCTGGGCATCTCGTCGCACCAGATAGACGAGGCCGAGCGTGGCTTCTCGACGCGCATGGACGGTCCTCTGGACTTGCGTATGGACCGCCGCGAGGGCGCCACAGCGGCCGACATTGTGGCCAACAGTAGCGAGAAGGAGCTGGAGACACTGCTACGCATCTACGGCGAACTGACCAACGCCAGAGCATTGGCCCACGCCATCGTGATGGCACGAGGGAAGGAGGCCATAGCGACGACCTCGCAGCTTTGCGAAGCGGTGAGGCCTCTCCTACCCCGCAACCGCGAGAACAAGATGCTGGCAATGATATTCCAAGCACTGCGCATAGAGGTGAACGGGGAGCTGGAGGCGCTGAGACAGATGCTGCAGCAAGCAACCGAAATACTGAATCCCGGCGGCAGGATATGCATCATGTCATACCACTCGCTCGAAGACCGGCTTGTTAAGAATTATTTCAAGACAGGCAACTTTGAAGGCGAGCTTGTCAAAGACTTCTATGGCAACGTGCAGGCGCCGCTCAGACAGATAACCCGCAAGCCCATAACGCCGTCGCAAGCCGAGCTGGAGAGCAACAACCGCTCGAGGAGCGCAAAGCTGCGTGTGGCGGAGAAGATTGATTGACTATAACTTAACAACTATACAACTTTGAAAAGCGAAAACGACGATAAGAAAAGAAGCAGAAGAGGTATCTTCAAGGTGATACTGGGTGGCGACGTGCTGGAGTCGAAAGCGGTGCTGAACCAAATACCGCTGTTGATCATCATAGTCATCTGGTGCCTGCTGATGGTGGCGGTGAGATACCATGTGGAGTCGTTGAACAAAGAGAAAGAGAGCCTGCAACGCGAGGTCAGCTACCTGAAAGAGCAGCGGGTGCAGATGCAGAAGCAGTACCAAGAGTCGATACGTATCTCGCGCATCGACAAAGAGTTGGACACGATAAAAGTAGGATTGGTGGCAGGCCCGCCGTTCGAACTGAAAATATGACTTCGAGCTTAATTTGGCTTCGCATAAAATATTGACTTTGAAATAAAAAAAATAGAGACAAGCAACATGTCGGACAACAACAATAAACCATCAAAAGCAGGCAGTGGACTGGTGCTGATAATCCTCGTGCTGGGATTTGGTGTCGCCATATTGTGGTCGAACATCAAAGTGACGTGGGTTGATGGCGACATGTGGCGTGCGCAGGCAGAGAAGATGTCGAAGAACTACATAGACCGCAAAGCCAACCGTGGCAACATCTATTCGGCCGACGGCAAGATACTGGCTACTACGGTGCCGGAGTGCGACCTGTACATCGACTTTGGACGCTATCCGCTGAAAGACAGGAACGGAAGAATAAAACACGACTCGAAAGGAGACACCATCTTCTACACCCCCATTCACGATACCAACTACCGCAACCACGTTGACGAGGTGTGCAAAATACTTCACGAGGCCTGTCCCGACTCGTCGGCGGCGTCGTTCAAGGCCAAGTTCGAGAAAGAACGCAAGGCCAAGAAGCCTCGCGGCTGCGTTCTTTTCATGCGTCATATCAGCTACTCCGACTGGGACCGCATCTGCAAACTGAAAGGGTGGAACCACGGCGTGGTGAAATACGTCGGTGGCAAGTCGGTAATCCACAACGTGCGCTCGCATACATATAATAATATGGGCGAGAGCGTCGTCGGCTTCAGTTCGTCGTACCTTAGCGAGAACTACAACGGCCTGGACGGCTACTACGACTCGGTGCTGCGCGGACACGACGGCCGTCTGCTGTGCAGGCGCCTGACACGCGGTTCGTGGATACCCATCAACAACGAGAGCACCATCGTGGCCAGCGACAGCATCTACACCGACTCGGTGCCCGGCTACCCCGTCATCAACGGACAGGACATCATGTCGACCATCGACACGCGCTTGCAGGACATAGCGCACTACTCGCTGGAGCGCAGCCTGCGCCGCTATGGCAGCAAGGCGGGATGCGCCATACTGCTGGAGGTGGAGACGGGCAACGTGCTGGTCTGCTCGTCGCTGATTCTCGACACCAACGGCAACTACCGCGAGTCGCCTTACCGCAACGTGGCGGTGAGCGACCTGTATGAGCCCGGCTCAATCTTCAAGCCCGTACTGCTCACAGCCATGTACAACGACCCCTCGTTCGCACTCGACACCTCGATGCTGCTGCCCGTGGGACGCAAGAAATTCAGCGCCAGCAGCGCCATGGTGGAGGATCACGGCATAGCCAATGGCAACTATCCGCTGTGGAAAGCCGTGGCGGTCTCGTCGAACGTGGCGTTCTGCGAGCTGGCATGGCGCTACTACAACAACCGCCGCGACAGCCTGTTCGCACAGGTGAGCCGCATATTCCCGTTCCAGAAGCTGAACGTGGACATGATAGCCAAAGAATACAAGAGCCGCACAAACCCACTGAACAACGACAACGACTTCCTACGCTTCTGCTACGGCTACACCATAGCCACCTCGCCACTGAGGATGGCGACCTTCTACAACGCCCTTGCCAACAAGGGACGCATGGTCAAGCCACGTTTCTGCAAAGCCATAAAGGTGAACGGTATATACGAGGAACTGCCCGTGCAGGTGATAAACGAGCAGATATGCTCGCAACAGACCGCCGAGACGTTGCGCGACCTGCTGATAGGCGTGGTGGAAGGCGGCACTGGCGACAACATCAAGAACGACACCTACCTGATAGCCGGCAAGACGGGTACGGCAGTGACGTCGCCAAAGGCAGTGACGAGCAACGCGACCTTTGTGGGCTTCTTCCCTGCCGACAAGCCGAAATACACCTGCCTGGTGATGATGGAGGACATCAAGATGTTCGGCAGAAACGCCGCTCCTGTGTTTCAGGATATTGCCGACTGCGTGGTGTCGCTCGACAAAGACCTGGACTGCCGTCCGACGATGCGCAAACGTGCCGAGTTGCTTGGCACCAACAACACAATTCTGGCGAACCCCACGACGGCGAAGACCAAACAGGCCGAACTGCGCCATGTGTACAACATTCTGGGCATCGACAAGAAGCAGATAACCATGAACTCGGACTGGTGCGTACTGAACACTGCCGACGACGGCTCGGAAGAAGGCTACGGGAGCTACGAGATACGCAAAGGCGTGATACCCAACTGCTACGGCATGACGATAAAAGACGCTCTGCTGCTGTGCCGCAGTCTGGGCATAGACGTGACATTCGAAGGATACGGAAAAGTCTACTCACAAGAGCCTAAGGCCAGAACACCCATCACCAGCAAGGGGAAAGTACACCTGAAACTGCGTACAAAGAAATGACAACCACAACAGAGAGTAACAGACAAACAAGAAAAACATTCATCAAGACATGATACTCACCAACATATTAAAAGACATAGAATACAATATTATATATGAGCCGGCAGGTGGCAACGTCGCTATGCCCGACATCGACGAGATAACGTTCGACTCGCGCAAAGCGGGAGCCGGCAAACTGTTCGTCGCCCAGAAGGGAGTGCATGTCGACGGCCATAACTACATAGGCATGGCTATCGAGAAAGGATGCACCGCCATCATCTGCCAGGAGCTGCCCGAAAAGAGGGAGAAAGGAGTGCACTACATACAAGTGGATAACTCCGACATAGCCTTAGGGACAGCGGCATCAAACTTTTATGGCAACCCATCGAAGAAGCTGAAACTGATAGGCATCACCGGCACCAACGGCAAGACCACGACGGTGACGTTGTTGCACCGCATGATGAGAAACATGGGCATCAAGGCAGGCCTGATATCGACGATAGTGAACCGCGTGAACGACGAAGA
>Ga0310694_10000556_pt1 | contig 48105 bp, 44 predicted proteins | sample 174DNAGHGhighgp2_FD_203884 | JGI IMG/M metagenome (GOLD analysis project Ga0310694, IMG submission 203884) | Sheep rumen microbial communities from Palmerston North, Manawatu-Wanganui, New Zealand - 1742 DNA GHGhigh gp2 (v2) (version 2) | ecosystem: Host-associated > Mammals > Digestive system... | reverse complement strand
TAACAGCCTAACGGTTAATCCTCAGTACAGGCGCAATCTTATTGCAAGGCGCCGGAAGATCTACCACAAGCCCGTCGGATGTCTGGCGGGCTTTGATTTTGCCATAGCCCAGGAGATAGACGCTCGAAATACCCTTGCGGAAGTCAGGATTTCCCTTGGCCAGCGACTTGATGACGAGTCTGCCGTCCTGGGGCCACCCCATCGCCGTCGCATACAGATACTTCTTAGTCTGGTTGAAGCGGATGTCACGATAGTCCATGCCGTTGTACTGTCCCTCGTTGAAACCCTGCGCATTGATCTCGATCTTCTTCTCAGCCACAGGACCCTCACCGAACTTCACCCACGGACGGGTGCCGAAGATGCTCTCACCATTGGGCGTCATCCAGGCCTCCAGCTCATCCAGAAACTGAGCCTCTTTCTCGTCGTAGGTACCATCTGCCCGCAAGGGGATATTCAGCAGCAGACAGCCGTTCTTCGAAACGATGTCCACCAGCTGCTTCACCAGATTCGTAGCGGTGCGATAGCCACGTTCGTAGGTCCGGGTGTTGTAATGCCAGTCACCGATGCAGTTACACGTCTGCCAGGCCTCGGGCATGATGGCATTGGGGGCGCCACGCTCTACATCCCACGTCAGCGCTTTCTTCTGCGCGTCGTTCAGGATCTTGCCGAACACCACACCACGCGGATTCTTATTATACAGATGCGTGGCGATCCTCAGGCCACAGTCGCTCAGCGGATAGAACGGCAGCACCGTCACGTCGAAATAAATCAGATCAGGCTGATAGCGGTTGATGGCGTCGAGTGTACGGTCGTAGAAATTCGTGACAAACGCCTCTGAGGGCGGACAGGCCCCGTTCTCCCAGCCCCACTGGCTGTGGATGGCGCTGTTCGACCACGAGCGGTCGCTCATCGGGTGATCCTGCTGATAGAGCATCTGCGGGTCGTAGCCTTCCCACCATTTGCCTTTGCCGTCTTCCTTCTTCAGTTTACCATCATAGTAAACGCCAGCTTTCCGTCCGTTCTGGTCGTAACGCTGTGCCGTCTCATACCACAGCCATGCATGATCGGCGTGGAACGAGATACCCAGCGGCAGTCCCGCCTTCTTGGCAGCCTTCGCCCAGCCATCCAGAATATCCTTATGAGGACCGATGTTCTTCGAGTTCCAGGGCTGGTACTTCGAGTCCCACAGGTCGTAGTTATCGTGGTGATTACCCAGCACGAAGAAATACTTCGCCCCGCAACGCTTATAGCGTTCCACAAGCGCCTCCGGATCCCATTTCTCCGCCTTGAACAGCGGCAGCACATCCTTGAAGCCAAACTCCGATGGATGACCGTAGTGCTCTACATGATACTTATACTGGGCATTACCCTCGATATACAGGCCACGGGCCATCCAGTCGCCTGAGCCTTCCACACACTGCGGTCCCCAGTGCGCCCAGATACCGAACTTCGCATCGCGAAACCACTCGGGCGTCTGGTGCGTCTCCAACGACTGCCACGTAGGTTCAAACCGTCCCGTCTGCATCTTCTCGTGCTGTTCACTTACGGGCACCTGATACGTCTGTGCCATCGCTACGGTCATACCACAGCCCATTGCCAATGTCAAAATAATCCTTTTCATTTTCTTGATTTGTTAGTATGCCTGCAAAGTTACTAAAATATAACCATAAAACCAAATTTCCGCGCAGTTTTTTCAAACAGATGGTCAAACAGTTGGGGACGGTTTGATTATCGGCAATCGAACAGAATCTTCCGGCGGTTGTCTTTCGGACGCACTGCGAAGTGAATCCAATACGTGGTGCCACGCTTTTCGAGAATCAGTTCATCGAAATCTCGCTTCGTACCATCCGCGATATCCAAAAGGATTCCCGCCATGCGGATCATCTGTTCCGGGCCATAGCACTTGATATCCACCGCGCAGCCCGTGAGGTGATTCGAATTCTTCGCGCCCCCACACTTCATATTCACCTCCTCACTTCTATATCCGGAGGATATAATGATTGGAATATCTGCCACCTGAGTATTCTCTTTCCTCTCTCCTCTCATTCCCGAGCAAAGCTCGCCTACCCGTAGCCTTTCCTCTTTCCTCGAACAATCACCATACAACGTATTCTGGCTGTATCTCAGATCCTCCAACCAATTCTCACAGATATTCTTCAGATTCTCAATCGCCACATGACTCGGGATATTCCCATCACTCGTGTGATAACTCGTCTTCGTCAACTCCCCGAGCGTAAAATGCTCGGAGAGTTTCATCTTTTCATTCATTTCTACTTTTTTCATAAACTATTCACTATTCATTATTCACTATTCATTAGCTCGCAGAGCGCTTTCATTAGCGTAGCGCCAATGTTATGCCGTTATGCCGTTAGGCCGTTAGGCCTTCAAAGCATGATAACAGAGGTCTTCTTGTACTTAGCCTTATACTGACCCTTTTCCTTAAATTCTTCCAGTTTTATGATCAGGCGGTCTTTCATCAACCTCGAGGCCCTGACTCTTGCGGATTCAACACTAACCCCGAAGCAGCGCATCACATCATCGATGGTAAACTCCTCAGGCAGACGATTGAAGGCCTCGATAGTCCTGGACTTCCGCTGCACATTCACTGAGGCATCCTTCAACTTGTTGTCGAAATAAGCCTCCGCCATGGCACCAAAGTAATGACGCTGACAGGCATACTGGATATTGGTGATCAACTCAGCCAGACGCCAGTCCACCTCATCCGTCTCGAACTCCCCGCACCAGAAGTCGCCCTCCTGATGCATCTTGTCCCAGTGGCGCATCACGATGAAGGGCGCAGAGAAATTCAGCCCATGATAGGCACAGCGCTTCAACAACATCTCATCCGCCTTCGAGTCATTCTCCTTGGCATCCATCATCCTTCGTGCTGTCCAGTCATAGAGTTCATCCACGATTTTCTGAACGCTCAGTTCACCTTTCATCCTATCCAGCTTCTCAGCCCAAGTTTTCAAGCGCTCATCGCTTTCAAAGTCCACTTTCGATTCCCGCGCCATCATTTCGAAGTTCGTGGCTGGCAGTGGGATACAGGTGAGGCGCGTCGCCAATCCTGAACCAAAGTTCTGCTCATTCACTTTCTTTTTCAAGGCGATAGGTGTGCCCGTGTAAATGAAGTTCCAGAACACATAAAAGTCCTGAATGATCGAGTCGTTGTTTGAATACGCCTGGCCATCCTCTTCATTGTGGAAAGCTTTGAGTTCGAGCGACTGCTTATCTATCCAGCTTCCACCCTTCTGCACCGTCACGGTGTTGTCCAGCTCCGTATCAAACGTCAGCATGTGCAGCTGCATGGGCTGACCATCCACCTCCTCCACTGAGTTCACCATGTCCTGAATGAACTGCGCGTTAGAGGTTCTGGCAGGATGCACCCTGACCACCACCTTTGGTTTCTTGGGCTTCTCTTTGTTGGCACCCTTCGTTCGCATCTGCTCTCGATAGGCATTGATAGCATCCTTGCCCACCTTGTCAGCAGCGACAATAGGAGCCGCCAGCAATTTAAAGAGTCTGGTCGCAAACGACTTACCTGATGCAGGATCACCAATGATCAGCGTCGAGTTATTCAGTCTGCGCAGCTCTTCCGGGCGGTGGTAGAATCTATAAGTACATCTCGTCATCAGCGTCATCAGCAAACCACCTGCCACAAACATCGCTGCTGTAAACTGGTTCTTCTTCAATCCCTTACACACATCCTTCAATAGCGGGAAGTCCTCGCTCAGCGCCTCAATTTCTTCTCCCCAGGCATCCAATTGGGAATTGATGGTATTCTCTTTCCTCTTTCCACTCTCCTCTTTCCTCTCTGACACAATCTCCTGATACGTCAAGCCTGTTGCGGATTTCACCGCTTCGAGCATGGCTTTGGATGGTAGCGATCCCGCATACTTCTTCTCTTTCTGCGCGACGCACTCCGCTGCTGAAGCCACCGTCTGGGCCACATTCTCATCGCGCTCTGCGATGATCTCTTTAACCCAGCTCTGAGATTCCACAATCTGTTGTACTGTGGCCTTATCTCCGTCGAGCATAAGTAGTAAATCTGTGGCGAGTTTGAGACTCTCCGTATGTCTATTGCTGTCATCCTTGCAAGGCAGCTTAGCAGCATACCGAGCATCAATAATCTTCTGTACTTCATAGCCATGCCATTTCACGTCCACCGGGCTATCATCCACTGTCCCGACATTCTCAAGCCCTTGTCCAGAAGTCTTATTGGCTTGAGCGCCACCCTTAGTACCACCACTATTACCAGCCCGATAAACAGGCTCAAACTTTTTAATGAATTCACTATCCGCATCATCATCATACATTTCTTTTAAATTGTCAAACAAAAAATTCTCTGCTGAGGTAAGGAAATACCCTCTGCTGGCATCCTTGCAGCTCTCGTCAGGCTCCACACCCAGCTTCTCACACATCCACATCTGGTTATCGATGAGGTTACCCCTCGACACGTTGCAGCGGAACACCACTCTCAATCCATTACCTCTCGGGGTGATATAGATGAGGTAGATCTTCAGCGCTTTAAAGTCCAGCGTCTTCTGCCAGCCCTCAAACATGGCCTTGGGATCCTTCACCCCGTCGATATCGATGGCCACGATACCCGACAGACGGACAAACTTCTGCTTGCGCCAGGGCCCCTTCTTCATCTTTCCCGTCTTCTTGTCCTTCACGTCCGACTCGTCATAGCCCCGGGCACAGAAGTTGATAAAGGGATGTTCGCCTTTCTCATACTCCGCAAAGAGCAGCAGCTTCTGGTCTTCTGTCTTTTTCTGGAAGGCCTCGCCTTTCTCTTTAGCCATATCCTTGCAAAACTTGGTATACCTTTTTGAAAACCAGTCAGGCATCGACAGTGGCGTTTCTTCTGCATAGCGGAGTGCCAGGCGACAACTGTCTGTCAGCAGCTTCGTCTCAGGAGCGTTGGCCAGTGCCCTGAGTTTCACCTCAGGGCAGGCCTCCGTAAAGATCACCTGTTTCTTTTTCTGAAAACAAATCTCCATGGGCTAGAGCGTTTGAATGTCCGTAATGTAGAAGACGTTCTCGTGGCGATCATGGTTGTCGCCCCATGTCTTCACCTTCCAGAATCCCTTCACAATATAAGGAACCTGCTGCTCATACTGCGTGTCGCGATTTTTACTCGCAGCCTCGCCTGTGAGTTCTCCATAGAAGGAGTCCCCACCCCGCTTCAACACAAATCCCCTACACTTGAAATACTCCGCAGTTCCATCCTGCTTCTGATACTGGCGCTCAGAGTATGCGCCCACCTCTACAATAGTTACTAATGCTTCCATAATGTTCAATGGTCAATGGTCAATGTTCAATGTTCAATGGTCAATGTTCAATGGTCAATGGTCAATGTTCAATGTTCAATGGTCAATGTTCAATGTCTTCAGATAATCGGTCAGCTCTCTCGCCTGCGCCATGATCTCCACAGCGCCACGGATATTCCCCAGCTTGCGCTTGACGCTGACCACAATCTTGTTACGCTGGGATGTCTGACGCAGCGACCCGTTGGGCGTCTCATAGAGCACCACCGATGGCGGAACATACCCGGGTTCCCTCGACAGACGGTTATAGGGTCGGAACGCGATACAGCCCAGTTCCTGGTCATACGACAGACCACCCTCTACACTCTTTCCCTGCTCCAGTCTTGCCATGACTGCGAGTCCATTCAAAATTGCTACTTCTTTTTTCATTTTTCCTCCTTTTTTTAAAAGTTCATTAGCCCTTGATTAAAATTCAACTTTCTTTCCTCCATAACACTATTCACTATTCACTCTTCACTAGCGAAGCGCAGCGCAGCGCTCCTCATCTATCCATTTGTAGCAGGCGTCGAGGATCATGTCCGCACTCGTGCAGCCCGTGTATTTCAGCGTGCCCTCGTTGACGAAATCCAGCAGATTATCCGCTATCTCCACCTGCATGTCACCCGTGAACGCAGGCAGTTGCATCATCAGCATATCAAAGAGTGTCGTCGTCACATGCGCCCTGATACACTCCATGATGACCATCGCCTCGATATCCACACCATACTCATCCTGCAAATCCTCAACAACCACCCTCACCAGACGCTTGTTCTTTCTCACTACTGTCACCTTCACCGATTCCATAATCTCTATTTACTTTTCACTATTCATTATTCACTAGCTCGCAGAGCGTCAAACAGTCCATACTTTTTCATAAGTTTCATCATCATCGAGTGACTTGGCAGTGTCACCGCATCCTCATCGATCTTCTCGCAGATAATCCTGAAGTGCCAGCCCTGTACAGGTTTGTGGAAACCCGTTTTCTGGTCGAATATCAGATACTTCAGGATAGCATAGATCATACGCGTCTGGTCGAAGTCGTCGTAGAACTTGAACACCCGCTTCACGAATGCCTGGTTGTTGGGTGTGAGCCACTTAAACAGGAAGTCCTTCAGTATCTCTACACAACTTCTGGCCACCTCACGCTCCCGTCCGTACTCCACCTGCAGATCCTCGATGTGGTACTTCATCTCTATGATCTGCTTGCGACCTTTTCGCAACTCATCCCTCAGATAGTCCACCTCAATGATCAGAGCCTTCTCCTTCTCATCCTTGGCAATCCCCATCCTCCGCAGGCGATACACCTCTTCAATGAGTTCATCCCGTTTCATACCCTCCGGGATAGGCAGCTCCTCAGTCTCGGGCTCTTCCGCCTCAAGATCATCCACTACCAACTCTTCCTCTTCGGGCTCCAACACCTCCAGATCTTCCGTTCCGAGATCCAACAGATCAATTACATCTTCTTCCATACATTTTTAAATTATTAATTCATGAAATTGTTTACTTTCGAATCAGTTTGATTTCTGATTTCCGAGTGCAATTGTGGTGCAAGGTGAATGCAGAACCGAGCCCGCTCGAGCTATGCTGAGCCGCAGCCCACAATCGCCGTTGCAACTTGTTTGCGAGTGCAAAATTAGAAGGGATTATAAGCGATTGCAAGTTCTATCATCCCCAAAAACAATCCCTCCGAAAACGCCCGTTTTCAGAGGGATTCCGCGCATGTCGGGATTTTAGCAAAATAACAGATTTGTAAAATCCTTTTATTATCCCAAGAGCAATCCCGCGTAAGGATTATACTCATGCGCCTTCAGATCTTCCAGATTTTCCTTCATCCAATCAAAGAGGACACCGCTTTTGGCACTTTGGAATTTCTTAATGTAGTCATCAGCAGATCCGATGCTGACCGACACCATGTTCTGGCTGAGCGTCTTGGCGAGTGTCCGTCTGACAGCCTCTGCCTTGAAGATACCAAAGTAGTCGAGGGCAGCAATGACCTCACAGAGATATTTGTTTCTTGTCTTGATGCTGCACAGTTTGGTCTGCACCTCTTCTCCGATACGCTTGTCGTCCAGCAGCTTTCTGACCACATCACCCAGCAGATCAGTCCTGATGTTGGCCTTCAGCAGCGGTTGACAGGCATTCACCACGTCGATACATTCCTTCCTGCTACGCTCCAGCAGGTTCTCATCGTAGTTCTTCAGATATTTGGCCAGTTGAGGTTTCAGCAGCGCCATGTCCTCCTGTATCAGGTTGACAACAGTATCAAAGTAATCATAGGCGTAGCGTGCATCCTCTGTGATATCCGCCTGATGTCGCAGCAGATATTTGTCCATCCGCTCATAATCCACCATCAGTATCTCCTTCTTCTGCCCTGTCCAAAAGACAAACGGTGACAGCTGGGCGCACAGCACATCCAGATTCTCAGGCAATGAGGTGCCCACCTCCAAGGCATCAATATCGATGACAACCGACCGTTCTTTCACCTCACGCCCCGTTGGTGCAGGCGCTTTCTTCAGGATTCCCGACATGAGCAACCTGACGATCTCCTGGCTACGCCAGTCCTCCAGACGCTGGTAGCCATAGCCCTCATGCTCAACCTTCCAGTTCCGATAATCCTGTTCTGCCTGCTGCCTGGCAACCTCACAGACGCTTCCTTTCTCAATCTTTTCTTTCATTGCTTCCAAGTTTTGTGAGAAGAGCAGTGAACGCCAGCTGGGCTTACCTCATGAGATTCTCACTCCACTCGGGTTAATATTTTAATGATTCGTTAGCAAAGTTACGCATAAAAAAAGGGCGATGGAAGAAATCCATCGCCCAATGGCAGTTTGTGGGAGTTTTAATGGGAGTTTTGGCCTTTTTGCCAATTTCCGGGGAGTTATTTGGGAGTTTTGGGAGTTTTTGCGCCTCACTTTGGGAGTTTTTCGAGCAACGCCTCGCCTATCTCGTAGTAAGCCTTATAGTGATGGCCATGAACGGGAGCCGTTTCATCCGTCCATCTATTGAACGGTTTCGAAAAACAAAGTGTCGCCATTCGCTGCAACTCAGCAGCCTTAGGCAGATGGGTATGAGAGGGCACAACACTCTTCACCAGTACGGAGAACTTGTCGTAGCCACCCTTATGAACAAACCCGCAATCCATCAGCACGCGACAGGCTCCCAGCCACCTGCGCCCGACTGTCACCATCGGAGCAATGCTGATTAGGGCCTCCACCACTTCTTCATATGTAGGCACGCGCGAAGGTTCATCTACTACACTATGCTTGTTCAGGTATCGGTCAATGGACTCGCGGATGTTGCGTGTTGTTTCGCGAGGCGCGTCGATATGCCAGACGAGTCGCCCGCAGAACTGCACATTGGTTTCCTCCGTCAACAATATCGCATCGTATTCATTATTCGAAGGAATCAGCCAATGGCGGCCCTCCTCATCGACATAATACGTCTTCAACAACTCCTCCCCGTCAATCTTTGCCATCACAACGTCATGGTTGTAGTATTTCTGCGCGTTGTCCATGATCAGCATATCGCCAGAATGGATGTTCACGCCCTCCATCGAATCGCCTTGCGCATACGACATGAAAACAGAAGGCTTGGCCAACTGATATGGCATCATCATAAGTTCTGGCGGTATCTCACCATGTTCAGTGGGAAGGCCACAACTGACGCCCACATTATAGAAAGGCACGGGCGTGTCAAACTCCAAAGGGATCTTTACGAATTCTTTTTTACTCATAGCTGTTTATTAATTAATATAGTTATTCACATAGCCGTCCATCATATTAACGAGGGCGACAACAATCACAAATGCTAAAAATAATCCTGCCATAATCTTTGCTTTTTAATATTTCGGGGGCAAAGATAAGCGCGATCTGTCCTACCAGAGCGGACAGATCGAAAAAATTTAGGGGAAAAAGAGATTTTTTTATTCGTTGTCCAGATTATCGCCAAAATCCTCCATCTGGCGATAGTCGTCTATCTGATGCTGAGCCCTCTCAGTCATGATGTCACGCAGCCGTTTGGGCGACTCCACACAAAGATGATCGCCATAGAATGCCAGCTCCTGAATCAGTTCATTGTTGATCATCACGTCGAGTGTCACCCTGCACCCCTCATCACCCAGGCTCTCCAACTGCTGCAGCGGATGGATGGGTAGTGTGCGCAGGTAATACTCCAGCCATTTGTCGCCCTTGAGGACAATGTGTTCCACGGATTCATTATCAGGATGCGACACACCCACAATGTCGTCGAAATAATGGTTAAAGTCGACACCGCTCTCAATAAACGCATCCTCGTGGTTTTGAGCGATGGAAAGAATACGGTCGAGTGAGAAACAGGTAATAAAAACGTGGTCCTTGATCGTGGCAAAGAGATACCATCGACGACGATACTGCTTCAGATAATAAGGATAGATGATGCGCTCTTTAGAGTCCAGCCCGAAGCGCTGGTACACAATCGTCATAACCTGCTTGTTCGCTATGGCATTAAACAGTGACAGGAAGTGTTTCGCATCACCTTCCGTGCTGTCTTCGAAACTCGCTACAGGATGTTTGGCGCCCATCGTCTTCTGGTCGAAACGAGCAGCCATCTGGTCCAGCCATGCCATCTCTGGTATACCACGAAGGCCCTGCAACAGGCTACGCACCTCGTGCAATTTTTCTACCTCCTCTGCAGTGAGATCCCTGTTGTAGATCGAATCGATGCCATCGCGATAACGATAATAGCGTTTCTTATGACGGTCTTCGAATACGATACCCTCTTCACCATATATCTTAAAGAACTTGCTGTTCATTTCAATAATATCCTGGCTGAAGGTATTACGCGACCTGATGGGCAGCATATCCCTGCTCTCCAGTTCTTTGTTCACGATCGCCATCAGTTCCTCGCGCGTATATTCCTTTCCCGTGCTGAAACACCGGTCCAGCACCATTTCCCTCATCGAGTAGTCCTTCGTATTCGCCATAATGCTGCAAAATTACACATATTCTTTCTATTATCCAAAACATTTTGTATCTTTTGCATGCACACGGTGCAAGAAACAATGCTTGACTTGCTTTATTGCTTAGTTCAATATTTCTTAGTAAAATTTGGAGATACAATTTTTTTACTCTATCTTTGCAGACAATAATTATTTAAATGATTAGATAGATTATGAAAAAAAACAGATATTTGAATTTGGATGTTGAATTCTTGCCAAGCAAAAAAGATACATGGTGGGTGGGAGAAAAGACCTATGGAATTACATTCTCCCAGAAGGATCATGTGAAAACCCGTGTTGAGATTGTGATGAAAGGATATGACCGCACCAAGCATTATGTACAGTTCTATGAGAATGATGAACTGAAATACGAGATGTGCTTTGCTGACTCAATCCTCATTTCTGAAGCCATGCTTGCCATCCACGATTTGGCAGAGCAAAGAGATGCTGACGAAATCGACGAAATTAATGTGATGTATTCTCTATGTTCAGAATCCGGTCCAGATTTACTGGATTACGACGATTGATAGATCGGAGGGTCTTTGATTTCTTTGTGAAAAGATCAATCACTGACCCCGCGATCGGGCTTTGATTAATTCATTGCGCCAACTACAGGCAACGTATATATGATGCTTTGTATTCATCCTGCATCGTCTGGACTATCATAAAACTCCATCGCAGCCAAAGCCTCATCATTATCGCTGAAGGCTGTATCTTCTTCAAAGATTTCTTCAACCTCTGATGATAGCCCCTGCTCTTCCTGCAGCTCCTCCGGAATCTCTATCTTCTCCGGATTGTAAGAACCAATCTTTCCTGATTTAATCCGATGTCTCATACCTTATTCAATATTATACGCTGCAAATATACATATTTATTTTCGATTATGCAAATTTTGTTTATTGCCATTTGCTTCAAAAGCGCCAGAAATAATCTTCGCTTGCTGATGAGGGATACTATCATACAGTTTCTTTGCTGCTGCCATAATGTCCTGATGGTCGATCAGGGCCAAGATGCCCTGTCATCATGGAAATAGATGTCTAATCTCGTTGCATCTCTCATATCGCTATAGTTTTAATTGTTATTTGAGGAATCCGATTCTGCAGCCATATCGTACGACACAGGTGCTTCGATGTCATGCCCAGCCATTTCGAGATCGGAGATGCAATTGCCTGTGGCGTAGCAATACATCGTCAGGATAATATTCACAGCACCATCTATCTCCTGCTCCGAGGCTGTGGGAGAGATATGCGACTCGTCATTACGCCACTCCTTCACCTGCAACAGATACTGATAAAGACGCTTGCGTGTCTCATCATTACTGTATTTCAGCTGCCAGAGGCACGATACATCATGGATCACATTCGCCCATGTCACATCCTCACCCTCATGCTGAGGCTTTACCTCTTCACCCTTATACAGGTAATAGAGCTTCTTTAGATAAGCCTCAAACTTGGTGACGAGCAGATTGAATGCCACCGATTTGTCCACGATGGTAGGATTATCCTTATACAGATTCGTAAAAGCACGATGCAGATACATGCCCACACTATCCAGCTTAGGAATACTCTCCTTATCAATCACATACATCAGCGCATCGATGATTTCCTTTCTAGGACGCATATACCGATCGACACCAGACAGGGTAAACGTAATCACTTCATCAATCCGAGCCTTAATCTTTTCGATAGATACCGTCTGCGTACTCTGCTGCTGTTCCTGTGCAAGATCCTCAAACATATCATCGATATTCGGTTCTTCCACCTCTACCGATTCCATGGTCTCGCCCTCATTCAGCCAAGCCTTCAGAATCTTCTCACGCATCTCAGCATTCAGGATAAAGTCCTTCAGCACTTTCGTCCATCGGGCCATTACGAATGGTGATGCCACTGGCTTGCCACCTATCTTCTCCAAGAATGCCTTGGTCTTGGTGTTATCGACAGTAATACGGAGATCCGAGAATCGGTTAAAGTCATCCAGATTCTCCTCCGTCACACCAGCACTCATGATGTTCTTCAGCATACTGAGGTTCACGCCCGTCGCTTCTACCAACGTCTTCATCTGCTCGTAGAGTTCCTTCAGCTGATACTCATTGATGTAGTCCTGAATGGTCTTTCCGGGCTCCAGTCTCAGATCACCACTCTGGATATCGTGCAGAATCAGGATGGCTGTACGCTGATCCTTCTGGGGCAGCGATGCAAACGACCTATGCAGTTCCTTCAGTGCCTCCTTCGTTATTTCACTACCAGGTCCTTCAGCATAGAGTTGCTTGATAAACTTCACGAACTTCGAGTTGATATAGTCCGCATCGATGGTGCCCGTACCCGTCTCAGTGAGATAAGTATCAATCGGATAATCGAAATCAGGCCTTTCGCCTCCGCCAGGAACATGCACAAACAATTCACGATAGCGCGCCAGCAATACATGGAACGTATGCTCATCGAGTTCCATCTTTACCTTCGTATAGGTGTCGCCATGCTTAAACTCATACTCGCTCTTCTCCCACACAAAGCCCTGAAGCTTCGCAGCATCCAGCTTGCGAGCCATCTGACAGAAGTCCTTGGCAAACATCTTTCTGTCTACGTCCTCATCTGGCAGACGCTCAAAGTTCATAATCTTGCGCGAATGGAAGATATCGCGGATATGCAGGAACAGACTGTTGATATTGTTCAGATTACCTTCGAGGTTATCCACAAACACGCCCAATGGACGATCCACATACACATCCAGCGCATCCTGAATATTCTGCTCCATGGTGTATGGGAACGAATAGTAATAGATGATGCCATGAGGCTTCTCATGCTTATTAAAAATACGATTCGTGCGCGAGAAGGCTTGGATAATATCCACATACTTCAGCAGCTTGTCCACATAGAGTGTATTCACCCACTTAGAGTCATAACCCGTCAACATCTGCGTCACCACAATCAGCAAATCAATCTGCTGCGTATGGTCATGCTCTATATGGGTATAAGGCTTCTTATGTGCCAATCGCTTGGCCACATCTTTCTTGTACTTGCCATAATTAGGCAGTCCGAAGTTGGTCTGATACTTGTGGTTATAATCAGCCAACATCTCCAGTATGGCATCCTCTTTGGCAATGCCCTCGTCGCTATTGTCGATGTTGTTATCAAACACCGTCACCACATTCAGCGAGGGATATTGTGCCTTGAAGATCTTCCAATAGGCAATGGCCTCAGGGATATTCTGTGTGGCCAGCATCGCATGGAACTTATATCCATGACTCAGCAAGTCAAACTTACCGACGATATGCTTTGCCACCTCCTTATGATGAATCTCCTGCTGATACACATCCTTTGGCAGATAGTGTTCAATGCCATGCACCGTTTCACCGCCTTCCTCATAATCAGCCTTCATCTCCAGCTCATACATGTAGCGGTTGTACTTCTGCATAGCTTCTTCATCATCCTCTATCTCCTCCACGCTCTTGATCTTCAGGCGTGAGCAAGCTACACGATGTCTGAGATCTTCCTCCTCATAGGTATTCACCATGTTCACATCAAATCCCAGCACGTTCTCATCAGGGATAGCACTGGCGATGGTGTATTTATGCAGCATATCGCCAAAGAGCGTCTCAGTGGTGATTTCGTTGTGGGCATTCTCCACAAACACAGGCGTACCGGTAAATCCAAAGAGCAACGCTCTAGGGAAGGTATTCTTGATATCAATGAGCATTTTGCCAAACACACTGCGATGACACTCATCGATGATAAACACCAGTCGCTTCTGCCCTATCTTCTTGATGGTATCTGCGGGTATCAGCTCTGAGGGCTTGATATTCGCCATCTTCTGGATAGAGGTCACAATCAGGCGATCGTCCTTATCCGTACTGGTGAGCTTACTCACAAGCATCACCGTGTTCTGCGTATCCTGAATGTCATCATTCTCTCCCGCAAAACCTCGGTATTCATCCAGCGATTGTATACTCAGTTCTACCCTATCCAGCAGGAATACCACCTTATCAGCATCCCCAGAATTGGCTATCAACTGCGCACTCTTAAAACTTGTCATCGTTTTACCCGAGCCTGTGGTATGCCAGATATAGCCACCTTTATGCTCATGACCATCCCAATTGGTGTTATGCGTCACGTCGCAGATCTTATTCGTAGCATAATACTGATACGAGCGCAACACCTTCAGCGTCTGATCCTTATCATCAGCAATGGTATAATAGCCTATCAGTTGGTGAGCCATGGGGATGTTCAGCAACTCTGTGGCCACGCGTCGCCAGTCATGAATCTCCTCATTGTTAAAGTCAGCCCAATGGAATTGGAACTCCTCCAAGAATTGGTCTTCACTACCTGGATTTGCAAAATACAACGTCTTCTCTGGCGTCATTGCCACGAATATCTGCACCATCGAGAAGATACCCTTACTGAAAATACCCTCGTGCATATAGCGCTTCAGCTGGAATACAGCCTCCGATACATCCACGCGCGAACGTTTCAGTTCGATATGGAACAGTGGCATACCGTTTATCAGCAGCAACACATCACCACGACGATCACCTGCCAGCGGATTAGTAGCCTTAAAGCGTGGCTGGCGCACTATCTGGTAACGGCTCTGGCCTGCGCTGATTTCCTGAGGATCATAAATCTTCAGATAAACCTCCTTGCCCACGTTATGGGTATCCTCAGGATTATCACGTTTGATACAGACGTAGCAACCATTAATCTGCTTATTGATCTCATAGGGCGAATGCCACGTATTCACCTGATCAATAATCTGCTGCATCTCCGAAGTCGTCAGCGGATAGTTGCCTAAACGCTCCTGCTCACGATTGTTGTCGAAGATGATCTGCGCCCAGTTCTCCACCAGTTCTTCTTCCGATGGTTGCACCAGAATATCCTTTTCCCAGCCATGCTGAGTAAGCACATCACAAAGAGCCAATTCAAATCCGCTCTCCTTCTGAAATGGGTGAATCGTCTGTTCCATATCAAATTATTATTTTATTCTTTATGAAGGCACATTATCCTCGTCCGTTTCTTGAGGCTCTTCATTATAGGCTATCGCTTTCTGTGCCCTTAATTTCCTTAGTTTCTCCTCATAAAAGTCGATATCACGGTCTATTGTCAGTTTGTTATAGAGTTTTATCACCTGAGGATTAATAAGATCTTCTATCTTTGCAAAGACGCGTATGAAAACCTCTGCTTCATCCTTTTGAATGAAAAGCCTGGTTCCGTTTAATTCCATATCAACACTACTAATCTCTTGTGTATCATAATGACGGTTTATGTATTTTAATTCATAATTCCCTTTATTAAGATACTCTTTCAAATTCTTCTTAAATAGCTCCAAAGCATCAATAGTTTCCTGACGCATTTGGTCACTGGTCTTATTATTTTTCTTCGCCATATTCTTACAATCTTAAACAAACATTTTATCCAAACATGCAGACTTAATCTGCTTCAATTTCTCCAAACGCTGCTCTTGCAAGGAGATCTGAGAGTCGAGGCTGTGGAAGAAAGAGGCAATTTTTTGTTGCTCTTCTTTACTTTGGGGAACAATAATATCAATATCAAGGAAATCCTCTGCACCAATATTTAAAAGGCCATGATTTCTTGCTCCTTCTGCAGCACGCTTAGCGACCTCTTGATGCCAAAGCGATGTATCAAAGAAATGAACGATATAATCAGAGCAAATAGTCTCACTAACAGAAAAGACAATATATAGAGTTGATAAAACTCCCATGTCATATCTATCCAGTCGTTTTACCGCACCAAATGGATAACCATTAGAATAGCTCTTATTGTAAGCGAACTCTCCCCTCTTTACAAGGTAATAGCCACTGACATTAGAACTAGCCACTACATTATTAAAGAAAGCGGTCTGTTCTATGAGACCTTCCGCAGCTGAGATCGTCAAAGGCAACGTAGATTCCAGATGGCTATTCTTTCTAGTAACACGAGTTGCTATAGAGCTTAATTTAACGATTTCCCATTCTCCTTTGAATCCTTTAAATCTTACACGGGGCGCAGTTTCGCCTGCCTGCGGGAACATCGAAACAAGACAAGCCTGCTTCATCTGCTTCAGCGATGCAATCTTCTTCGTCACTCCCTGAATCATCGAATCCAAAGACATAAAATAATCTGCTACCCATTTCTGTTCATTAGCATTGTCCGATATGGATATCTCAAAATTGTATATGTCAGATGGTGAAATGTGAGGTATTGCAGATGAAGTTTTGTTTTCCTCAACATATTGAATGAATTTGGATGACCTTAATGCAATTTGAATTAATCTTATTACATTGGTACTGCTATTTCTAAGACGTGCTACTCTCTGCACCAATAAAGATCCTTTCTCAAAATCTGTTACTAAAGCAGAATTCTTGCCAACCTTTGATCCGTCCATTCCAATAACAAGATCATTAGTATCCAAAATATATTTGGTCAAGAGATTTATATCACCATCATAATATCTATCTATATCATCAGAATGCCTGATATAGCCCTCAGTTATATTAATACCCCTCATCAGAAGATATTTTCCATTCTTTTTTATTGAAGAGCCTTCGAAAGGATAGCCTGTGAGAATATCAGACAGCTCTCCAATTTTCTTATTCTTCCACTCCCCTTCGAATCCTTTTAATCTTATCTCTGGTTTTGCCATAGCTTAGTCCTTCTTTTCGTTTTCATCTACCGAAATATCAGGCAAGAGATAGTCACTAGCCTTGTCTTTTGTAATGACAGAACGTCCGAGCTTGCTTTCCAGTTGGTTACGTGCTGCTTTTGCCACGCTACCACCCTCCTTTGCCACCTTTGCCTGTTGACGGAATCCTTTGGGATCACGCTGTTTAGAGATTTCTGTGGCAGAGGCTTCTGCCAAGATATTCAGCGCAATCTCCAGATTCGTCATGTTGTCGCGCAGGTTTTCCTTTTTCAGGCCTTTGTAGTGCTTGTATTGCTTGGTGGTAAATCCGCTCCACTCACGGGTAATGATGTCCGTAAGCGATGCATACTCCATTCCTTCCTGCACGCCTGTACGTTTCCATTCGTCAGTCAGTTCCTTACGCACCTCGATGCTCTTGACACGCTGAGTAATCCATGCGTCACTATAACCTAATCGCTTATAGTCGACAATAGCCTGATCAATGCTCTTCTCAGGATCTTGCATCTGGTCAAGTCTCTGACTGGCCACCTGAGCCATCCATTGCTTGAAAGGTTCAGCTTTGGGCGAAGGAATGGACTGGATCAGGCGAAAAAGCTGCTCTGTATCAGCCACATCCGTCAGTCGCATCTTTCCATCAGCAGCACGCATTTTCAACTGGTGACAATTTGTCACCGTTTCATTTCCTTCCTCCTTTAGGCGCTGTTTGAGTTTGTTCCAATACTTACGTGCTGTCAAAGCATCCTTACTCTCCGTAAGCACACCACACACATCAACTATCGAGAAATACCACTTCTCTTCAACGTCGTCCCAAACGGTACGAACCTTCTTCTCTTCAAATAGCTGTAATGCTTCTCTCTTTGTCATAGCTTAATCCTTAAAAGAGTTCATCAATGCATTCAGTCCTGCAATAGAGGATTCGTCACCCTCCAGCTGAGAGATAAGGCCAGAGAGTTCATTCTGAGCCTCTGTAAGCTGAGCGTTCAGATCGTGATACGATGTGGCATATTTCTGCGACATGGCATCAACAGCCTTTTCCAGTTCTTCGCATATATCATCAGGCGTATCTACGATACCCTTCATTACAGGCACCACCCACTTCTCACTAATCCACATCTTGGCGCTATCATCGCTTAAACCTTGGATATATTCTATGGTCTTATCCGTCAAAGTCTGGCGTGCTTCTTTCAGAGCCTTGTTCAACTTTGTCTGCTCATCCCATAGAGCAGCCAGTTTCTGTAGCTTCTCCTTGGTCTCTGGCTCAATGTCGTCGCCTTTTGCCTTAGCATCCTTTTTGATCTTGGCTTTATCAGGCTTGGGTGTATCATCACCTTCCATATACTCCTGAGCCTCATCCTCAGTAAGACTCTCTATTAATTCTTCTATCTCGCTGGATATAGACTCCTGACGATTTTCCTTATACTTAACAGCATCCACATATTTCTCAAGGCAATCATTATCCTCTTGCACCAGTTCGAATGGCAGGATACGGCCCTTCATGCCATCGGGCACTTCCTTCTCGTCATCACCATCCTTCACCAGTTTCATGGCAGGCTCTACGGTGCGCACTGCATCAAGACCTTCTGTCTGAATGGTCTCAATGTCATTCACAATCATCTGCCACTGATTACTCAGAAGCTGATAGACGCGATAACAATCTACCAGAGGAATGTTCTCCAAGCGATGGAATATCTCTGCAGCCAATTCGTCATGAGCCTGCATTTCCTTCACCGTCATCACATTCTCAACTAAGACATTGTCCATCTTATCAGACAAGCCATCAATGGCATCATAGAACTGATCATTAAACTCATGAGCATCGCTACTCAGCATAAAGGCACCAAGCACATCTTCGTCTCTTCGTCGTGAGTAAGCCTTACCAGGTATAGGTGTAAAGAGACGCTTTTTCAGCAACGGGAATACCTCCCAATACTTCTGCAGCTTATCAATCTCGCTATTAGGAATGCCACCGAACATCGTGGCATAGATATCATATTGCTCAGGCGCCTCAGAAGAGTCCACATAACGGGGGATGTTCAGATTATAATTGTTCTCGCGCACCTCCTCACGACTTACTTTACGAGAGAATCCGGGAACATCTGCCCTATCCCGCCAAGCATCAGCAATGCGCTTGATGTCGGAGGCACGAAGCTTATTCTGCTTACCATCCTTCACAAAACCCTTCGAGGCATCGATTATCAGAATGTCATCATTCTGGCGATGCTGCTTCAGTACCATGATAAGCGTAGGAATACCTGTACCAAAGAAGATGTTGGCAGGCAGACCAATAATAGCATCTATCTGGTTCTTCTCTATCAGGCGCTTACGGATCTTGCCCTCACCCTCGTCATCAGGCGCACCACGGAACAATACACCATGAGGCAACACGATAGTCATTACACCATCTGGCTTCAGGTGATGCAGCTCATGCAGCAAGAAAGCATAATCTGCCTTACTCTTAGGCGCCACGCCATAGTCCTTAAAACGGGCATCCATCTCTGCATCCGTTGGATCCCAGTGCTGAGAATACGGGGGATTCGACACCACCGCATCCACATACAGGGGCTTGCCTGCATCGGGACCCGTCTTCTGGATAGGCCAGTCTTCACCAAGGGAGTCCGCACAACGGGTATCAATGTTACCCGGACGAATACCACGCATCACGAGATTCATACGCGTCAGGTTGTAAGTGTTCTCCTTCAGCTCCTGCGCATAATACTTCACGCGGTTCTTATCCTCGATATGACGACCTACGCTCTTACCAATCGTCAGCAGCAGCGAGCCTGAACCACTCGTGGGGTCGTAAATCTCAATCTTATCCTTGTCCTTATGGTGCTCTGCCACAATCTCAGACATCAGGATAGCCACCTCATGAGGCGTATAGAATTCTCCAGCCTTCTTACCAGCATTAGCAGCAAAGTTACCAATCAGGTATTCATACACATAGCCCAACACGTCATAGTCTTGTTTGCTATCCGTAGGGATATCCTTGATCAGTTTGATGAGGCCTTTCAGCGCCTTTGTCTGTTCTGCAGGGCTATTACCCAGCTTGCTCAATCCTGCCTGTAGCGTCACGAAGATGTTCTCATAAACGCGCTTGTAGTTGTCGCTAATGAGACTGTCGAAACGATTCAGGGCCACACTGAGTTCTGCCACGCTGAAGGTAGATTCTGGCAACAGCCATGTAGAAAACAGGTTCTTATACTCAATGAAATAGCCAATGCTCTGCTTACAGTCCTCTATCAGGGCTGCCATATCCTCATCCTCATAATCCTCCACGAGGCTGGGCAGATACTCCTCCGTCCATCCGTGTACCTTATATAGATAGTTTACCTCATTGTCAGAGAGGAACTTATAGAATATCAGGCCCAGGATATAATCCTTATACTCATTGGCATCGATCTTCGAGCGCATCTTATTCGCCGATGCCCAGATCTTGTTCGCAAGCTGTTGTTTATTCATATTTCGTTTTTGTTTCGTTTCAAATTAGTGATGCAAATATAGTAAGATTTTCGGAACTACGCAAAAATAATCTTAGTTTTATCATCACTTAACTTGATTTTCCGTGCAAAACTGATTTCTACCCCATCATAAACCGCAGACACGTCCACACCTTTCGCTATCAGTGTATCGATAAGCACGCTGTCGTGCAGCCCACGAATCGACGTCCAAGCCCGGCTACCCACCTGCTTGTTAAACTCCCGCACCAGAGCCACGACACTCTTCTTGGCCATGCTCTTCTTCAGATCCTCAAAATACTCTGCTGTAACCATAATCGTCAAAAGTTATAAATTAAACATCTTATTGTTTCTGGGTGCAAAATTACAGCCTAAGTGTGCAGGTTTTCTGCATAGTTCTATTTTATTTGATGTCGAAAATAATAACAGAGATTTATTAAACATGCAATAGGGAAAATAAACTCAACATTAGTTCTCAAATTTTCACCAAATTTACAAAAATCAATTACATATTCAATTTCATCTCCTGGATCAAAGGCAAAACAGAATTCTTCTCCAATTTCATCAAAATATAAAATTGCAATTATTATAAAGAACACCAACCTATAGAGTGTTGGAATAATAAAACCACGCCGATTAATTGTCAGTGTCAAAGTCGACAAACTCAAGAGCAATGTTTGAAAAATAATAAGGAAAAATAAATCAATGATTTTAAGGACTAATCTGATTATATTGAAGAATGTATTATCAGGCATCCAATCAATAATAAAACTTAAAGCACCAATTTCATCAAAATTCATGAAGTAATAACATAAGTTGAAAAAACCTTCCCAACTAACAAAAAACAGTATCGATACGAAAAGCCATACAATACCCATAGGTATGTCTAGTAATTGATTGTTTATTTTATACCATTTCCTATCTTGGGCTTTCCAACTTCTGTAGTCTTCTTGAATTCCAACATATTCTTCTTCACCTTTTGATAACCAATGAGTGGCCCAAATAGAAGCCCAAATAGATATTATACCACCTACTAAATAAACGATGCCATGACGAAACATCTCACCTATGGAAAACAACAAGGTATTCATTATATCTGTTTAATAAATAATGGATTTATACCTGCATGATATAACCTCTCCCATTCTTGATGGAGTCTGTACCAATCACTGCTATGAGAACCGAGTGCTCCAATCTGGCGAGGATGGGCTAAGGGAAGGATCTTGTAAGTTTTGCCATTAATCACTGCCTCTGATTGGAAACCGTAACAATAACGTTCCCCATATTCCTTCAATGATTTATAATCCACATCCGCTACTGTATTGAGGAACTGTTTGATGGGAATATCGCCTAGCAGCACCAGCATATCAGCTTTCGATTCTTCTAACTCTGCTATGATCTCTTTGCAGCGCTCTTCATCACAGAAATTAGAGGGACGCTTAGGGATTGTTACCTTCTTCAGGTCATACTTCTCTCTTTCTTTGTCATATTTCTTCAAAGCATTTAACTGACCATCATTTAGTCTTGTTTCTGGCAACAAGTCGCAGAGCCAGGCATCCTTGCGAGTATATCCTAAAGGGGCAAGGATATGTTTATCGAGTACCTTCGCTGAAGGACCATTGAATCTAGAATCAGCAGGCTCCAACGCTCCTAATTCCTTAGGTATTCTGATTTTGCTAATAATCTCCTTTGCCTCTTCGGGGTTTCCATCCCAAAATATCCGAGGTTCACTGGCAACAGCCAAGGCAGTGCAAACAGGCCTTTTCTGCCCGGGTTTCTTCCAACATGCATGCACCGCACTGGCATAAACTCCCAGCACAAACACTTTCTTAGGTGTCCTATCCTGCTGCACTACAGGCTTTAATTCTTCTCCAAAGGGATAATAGTATTTCATTTTTTGTTTATTTATCTATGGGATATCTCTCGCTCATGACAGAGATGTCCTTGGCGAGCATCTTGCGGAGGGAGGCGGGAGCGATGACTTCAACATCGGGGCCAAAGGAGAGTAGCAGAGAGATGAGCTCCCTGTTGATCTTCACGTTGATGGAGATCCTGGTGTAGCCACCTTCCTCAGCGATGATGCGCTGTGAGAGGTGCAGGGGCTTGGTCTTGATGTAGTGGAAACGGTTGTTCCACACGCGCAGTATCACATCCACAGGCTCATAGCGCTCAGGAACGGTGACGCCAATGATATCGTCGAAATAATGGTTGAAGTCTACACCGGACTCTTTATAAGGCAGCGCGATCTCCTCGAAGCTCTCGATACGATCCAGAGCATAATGAGCCAAGGTGTCGTAGCCAATGGCCTGGGCAATGAGGTACCAGCGGTCATTGAACTGTTTGAGATGGTAGGGATAGATGCGATCAGTAAGCGTATCTTTTCCAAAAGGTTTGTAAGTAAGTTTCAAAACACGTTTGGTAAGAATTGCCTGTAGCAGTTTGCTGAAATGTCTCAATCCTTCGAGATCAGGATTGCTCTGGAAGGACACCACTGAAGAGGTGTCTTCGTCGAAGAGCCCCGCCCCTACTTGTATCAGCAACGAGCGTGCCCACTCGTACATGGGATCGCCCTCGAAACCCTCCAGTACACGGATGGCATCCTGAATTTTGTTGCGCTCCTGATCGTTCATCCGGAACAGAGGCAAGGTATAGCTGGTGTCGCGATAACGATAGAGTCGCTGGCGCCCACGCTTCAGCTTCTCATCGAGCATGATACCGTAATCTGCCTCCAAGGTGTTGATGTCGTTCTGAATGGTGCGCTTAGAGACATCGGGCTTATCAGCCTTGCGCAGCGCAGCATTGCACTCATCAACGAGATCGTCGATTGTGAATTCTCTGAACTGGTTCCTGAAACAGCGGTTCAGCACCCTATATCTTAATAGTACTTGCTTATCTACAGGCATATTTATCTTAGGTTATGAATTCTTAGGGGCAAAGATACGAATAAGCGAGCAAAATACCAAATATTTTTTGAGTTTTTTCGAGCGTGAGTATCATAGGCGTAGCCAGAGATAAAGGTTTTTTTCTCAGAATACAAAGAATTTCGAGGATATTTTATAGAATAAAATAAAAATCCGCACAATTCTCACGAACAATGCGGTGCTTAAATCTAACCTTAAAACAAAAAAAACACGATTCTCACGAAGAGTGTCTTATTATGAAAAACTAAACGAAGAACCCACTGGGGGATTTTCCCACCAGGATTCAGCGAGTGCAAAGGTAAGAATAATTTCTTAAAAAACAAAAAAATGCCCGATTTTTCTCTCCGAAATTTTGTGGATTCGGATTTTATCCTTATCTTTGCAAGCGATAATTATATGTTAAACTCTTAAATTATTTGCTTATGGAAACACAAATAGCAAAAAATGATGCCGTTTCTGCAGATTTTTCCAAAAAAGTTTGGAAAATGTTCATTAATTCGTTAACTTTGCGGAGGAATTAGTATGGAGAAGGTTCGTACAATCAAATTGTATAAGAACTACTACAAGGAATTCTATGTGGCCCAGACCTTCGAGGTTAGGCACAAGATAAACCAGGTTCTTAAATTAGTGGAAACGCAGCGAATCGTTCCTGCAAAGTTCCTGAGAATTATTGAAGGCAGTGATGGGATCTACGAGATCCGGATTGAATTGGGAAATAATATCTACAGAGTGTTCTGCTGTTTTGATGAAGGTGCGGTTGTGGTGCTGTTTCATGGCATCCAAAAGAAGAGTCAGAAGACTCCACCTAAGGAAATCAGACGTGCAGAGGCTATCAAGAAAGAGTATTTAAAGAGTAAGGAGAAATAAGGTATGACAGAAAAGAAAAAACAGGCAATCATGAATTGCGAGACGTTCGACGAGTTGCTCGATCAAGAATATGGTCCTCAGGGCACACCTGAGCGCAACGCATTTGAGATAGAGGCCGAGGCGTTCTGTCTGGCTGAGGTATTAAAAGAACAGCGTCGTTTGGCTGGTCTCACCCAGCAGGAGCTTGCGGACAAAATCGGAACCAAGAAGAGCTATATCTCGAAGTTGGAGAATGGTCATGCTGATGTGCAGTTGACTACCCTCTTCAGGATCTTTGCAGGTCTTGGCAAGCGCATCACACTGACAGTGCTCTGAATATGTATATCGTGCTGTCGCGATGACAGTAACCCTAGATTGTTTTTTTCATAGTATTAGACTGCCATACTGCTCGACGTAACGACCTAACGGCATAACGGCATAACATTGGGTAAATGGAAATGGGTGTATATATATTATAAATTTATATATATTATAATATATATAAATTCTTAATAGATACTATATACTTTTCAATATGCTAATGTTATGCCGTTATGCCTGTTATGCCGTTATGCCTGGTATGGGATAAAAATAGACACAGAAATAAGCGCCACCAGATTTTATTCCAATGGCGCTTATCTCTACGTAGAAAATCGATTATCAGAAATTAAGAGCCTCTTATTCAAGGCTCCCCTATTTCACTATATATGAGAGCAACCTGAGCGGGGGTGAAGGAGCGGGATTTGCATGCGAGGAGGCCCTTCAGGCGGGGGTTGGTGAGGAGCCATCTGCGGAACTTGGCCCAGGCTGAGAGTGGCAGGAGATCCGGAAAGTAGCGCTGGGCAAGTGCGGTACGGTTGAATGAGGTGGCGTGACTGGTTTGTTTGTAGTACATAAAGAAAAGGAATTTAATGGGTTAAACATGTTTGATTTATACTGCAAATATACTACTTTTTTCCGACATGGCCAAATTTTTGCGGCCTCAGAGGCGTACAACTCGATAAAAGTCGATAAAACTCGATATAACTCGATGACGAGCCTTCGACATGTAGTAACTTTGCACTCGCTAACGGATCCAAAGGCAGAACTAACTGAATTATTAACCATTTAAACAATTAAAAATTATGATTGAACTTTACATTTCTCAAAACAAGAACACTCAGAGTGAGGCGTACGGAAAGTACTACCCCCGAGTAAGTTACAAGCAGACCATGAACATCCATGACATGGCGGTTCATATGGCTGAGCACAACACACCGTTCTCAGAAGGTACTATTGAAGGTATCCTGCGAGACTTCGTGAAGTGCGTGCGTGAGCAGACGCTGAACGGTAACACCGTGAAGGTGGACAACCTGGCGATCTTCAAGGTCAGTGTGATTGGTAATGGTTGCAAGGAGCTGTATGATGCAGACCTCGACAAGACCATCACCGCCAGTATTGGTAGCATCGGTAAGACCGACAAGACGGGTCCGGCTGTGAACAGCCTGAAGCTGTTGGCACAGGCTACGGGTGAGTATACCCGAGAGGAGCTGAACAAGGACGGCAAGCTGGGCTGGACGGATAAGGCTGCTGCTGAGATCGCAGCTGCTAAGGCGGCTGCGCAGGGCAACAGCGGTTCGCAAGGCGGCTCTTCGACGGGCTCAGAGACCGGTGGTAATGGCTCGCAGGGCGGTAACGGCCAGAATCAGGGCGGCTCTTCGACAGGCTCAGAGACCGCAGAAGGGTATGCGCTGAGTATTAGTACCAGCGGTAGTGGTAGCGCAAGTGTGACGAAGGGCGGTAATGCCGTGACTTCTGGATCAAACCTCAACGAGGACGACGAGGTGGAGATCAGCATCACGCCTGCTGAGGGTGAGACGCCGACTGCAACCATCAACGGCTCGGAGATTGAGCTAACCGAGAGCGAGGGTGTGTACTCAGGTAGCTTCGCAATGCCTGGACAGGCTTCGAGCTTGGTGATCAATACCGGTGGTAGTTCTGGTGGTAACGGAGGCGCGGATCTTGACAAAGACTAAACGCTCGCTGCGCTTCGCTAATGAATAGTGAATAGTGAATAATGAATAAAGACATTAACGCACAAAAGCTATGAAGAAGAGGATTGTTGAGGTGGCGGTGAAGGTGATAGTAGCCGCGCTCACAGCATTTCTGACGGCGATTACCACCACGTCATGCATGGGTTATGGCCCGATAGAACTCTAAAGAAAAGGGCTGGCATCGAGAGGTGTCAGCCCTTTTTATAGTTATCAGCGGAGTTTGAGGCCTTGGCCGATGTGGATATCGTCGTTGGGCGACAGGTGGTTCATCTTATAGAGGTTCTTCAGACGGATGCCGTAGGACTGGGCGATGGAGTACATCGATTCGCCCTGACGGACATAGTGCAGACGGCCCTTGTAGTCCTTGGGCGCTTTCTTCTGCTTTTTCTTCAGCCAGATAACCTCGCCCTCGGTGAGACGGTCGTTCTTGGAACGCTCGTTGTATTTGGCCAGCTTGCGGTAGCTGATGCCCACCTCCTCGCCGATGCTCTTGAAGGTATCGCCACGACGGGCCACCAGATAATAGTTCTTGTTGAAGATCTTGATGGGATGCAGGGCTGCGCCGCCCACATTGTGATCCTTGGTATGCTCCACCATAAAGCGATCGGCCCGCTTGGCGGTGTCGTATTCGTAGAGCTTATAGAGCTGGATGAGTTCGATGAGACGGTCGGCATACTGCGGATTGGTGGCATAGCCAGCTGCTTTCAGGCCGCGCGCCCAGCCCTTATAATCGGTGGTTTTCAGACTAAACAGGCTGCGGTAGCGCTGACCGTTGACCAGAAAACGCGAGTGGTCTTCATACGACTCGAAGACGGAATTATAGGCGCGGAAGCATTCGTTGCGGGCATCATCGTCGTGGTAGACCTTACGGCCTTCCCAGCCGTTACACTTGATGCCAAAATGGTTGTTGCCCTTCCTGGCAAGCTCACTCTGCCCTGCCCCACTCTCGAAGATGCCCTGCGCGAGGGTGATGCTGGCGGGAATTTTCCAACGGCGCATCTCCTCGATGGCGATATCCTTATACTGATCGATATATTGCTGATAGCGCTCATTCCAGCGCGCTTGCGCGAAAGCAGTGGTGAATGAAGCGGAAAGAGTGAATAGTATTAAGAGAATTTTCTTCATGTTTTCTATAATTTTGCTGCAAAGTTATAAAATTATTCACTAATCACTATTCACTAATCACTTTTTTTTGTATCTTTGCACAAAATATCAGCAATATATGAAAAATCTGGAACTAAAATCCCTTATCAAGGTCTGTCAGACCGAAGAGCTCACCCCAGAGGAGCGTCATCTGATAGAGCTGGCCATCGAAGCTACCAACCGCAGCTATTCGCCATATTCAAATTTCAAGGTCGGTGCCGCCGTACGTCTGGAAAATGGCGTGGAACTGTCGGGCAGCAATCAGGAGAATGCCGCCTATCCCTCAGGCATCTGCGCCGAGCGCACCACCCTCTTCTATGCCGGTGCACAGTATCCGGATGAGCCTGTGAAGATGCTGGCAATTGCCGCCCGTGGTACCGACGGTGAACTGACGGAGGAGCCGACGGGGCCGTGCGGGGCCTGCAGACAGGTGATTCTTGAATCGCAGACGCGCGCCAAGGGGCCTATCCGTATCCTGCTCTATGGGCGTAAGCATGTCTATGTGATGGATGGCATCGAGACGCTGCTGCCGCTCTGCTTCTCAGAGTTTTAATAGCAACCGAGCCCTTTGGCAGTGGAGAGACTGTCGAGGTGGAAATCGTAGATGAAGTTTTCCTCGTCGATGAGACGGAAGTGGCGGACGCCCTGAATGCTGTCGTTCGGGGATTCCCAGATGATGTCGGAGAAGCGGACGGAATCGGCCGTTTCCACCTTCGGTGTACGCAACAGGGCGTGCATGAACTGATATTCGAACACCTGAGCTGTATCTGTCCGGATGCCCATGACGACATCGCTGTCATAGCCAGTGATGATGGAACTGTCGCACAGCAGGCTATAGAGGGGCATGGTGTTGGTGAACAGCAAGGCGGCACCTCGGTCACCTTCAAAGGGATAGAACTGGGCCAGCGTGCAACGGTGTATCAGCGCCTGTCCGCCCTCGATGGCCACACAGTCGTCGGCCATGTTGGAGATCTGACAGGCCTGCAGCCGGATATTGGCATTGCTGCTGACGACGCCCATGCCCTCACCATTGTGGATGATACAGCGCAGCAGATCCAGACGCAACTCGTCGGCATTGAAGGCAGCCGAATCACAGAGGATGGCATAATCGCCGGTATTGCGAATCTCAGTATCGGTCAGGACATTCCTCGTGGAAGCCCCAAAGAAGTGGAGGCCTCCCCACTGGCCGCTCACACGGTCGTAAGGGAGATAGGAGAACATGCGGTCGAGACGGTCGCCACGCAGCAGACAGCTATCGGTGACCAGTGTGCCATAGACGTCGATGCCTGCCTGGTCGTGGAAATAAATCGTGGTGTTCTTCAGCGTGAGCGTCACACCGTCGGCAACGGTCAGCGGGCCATACACGATGACGGGGCGCGTGGCGATGATCGTCGTATCGCGCTGGAAGGTGCGATGATCCCATCGCTCTGCATCCCACGCCCATGCCCGCAAGTTCACCTTCTGCACGGTGCCGCTCTCGAGCGAGAAGACCAGATCGTCCTCTACCAGTCGCGGTTCCTGCTGTCGCGTATCGGCAGGCGTAAGCTCTACAAACACGAGGATGGAGTCCTTGCGACGGATTTCCAGATCGTTGACTATCGAGCCGTTGGAATTGTCGAGATAGGAACCGTCGACATTCACACGGAAGCCCGTCTGATTGCCCTTCGCGAGTCGGACACTCGACAGTCGCAGGCCTTTGGAGTTCTGATTATGCACCCAGAAGCTATAGGTGGACGATGCGTTGCGTGAGAACACGGTGTCCATCTTGAGCGTATCCGACTGGAAGGTCAGCGTCAGTCCCGCTGACGATGAGAAACTGTCATCGTCTTCGCAAGCCACCAGGGCGGAAAGGATCAGAAGAAAATAAAAAATCCGCTTCATCAATAGATAAAACGGATTTTCCTGTGATTTATTGTAACTATTCACTATTAACTATTCACTATTCACTTGAAATAGCGCTTGAGCAGGCCTGCAAAGCCGGCACCATGACGGGCCTCGTCCTTGGCCATCTCATGAACGGTGTCGTGGATAGCATCGAAACCAGCGGCCTTGGCATTCTTGGCAATACGGAACTTATCCTCGCAGGCACCAGCCTCAGCAGCGGCGCGCTTCTCGAGATTGGTCTTGGTGTCCCATACGCACTCACCCAGCAGCTCAGCGAAACGAGAGGCGTGATCGGCCTCCTCGAAGGCATAGCGCTTGAAGGCCTCGGCGATCTCGGGATAGCCCTCACGATCGGCCTGACGAGCCATAGCCAGATACATACCGACCTCGCCACACTCACCGTTGAAGTGATTGCGCAGGTCATCAATCATCTCCTGTGACACACCCTCGGGCTTGCCGTCGCCAATGCGGTGAACAGTGGCATAGGTGGTCTCACCCTCGTCTTTGAGCTCAGAGAACTTTGAGGCAGGGGCCTTACAGATGGGGCACTTCTCGGGAGCAGCATCGCCTTCATAGATATATCCACAAACGGCGCAGATGAACTTTTTCTTCATAATCGAATTTGTTTTTGTTTAGTTATTATTAAATATATAATGTGTATCGTTTGCAAATATACGAAAAAAAAACAAATCCTGCAAATGTTTTGCAGGATTTGTTTCTAATTTATACAATTTCTAAAATAAATGCTTAGAAGAACAGGTAGCGGTTGTCGACCACATTAGCCTTCTGATAGAGCTCTGACATGAAGCGGCTGGCAGCCTGAGTGGCCTGCTGCTGCAGACGAGCCTCGACAGCCTTCGCATCAAACTTAGCACCCTCGCGGGCGGCCTTGCGGGTAACCTGGAAGAGGTATGCACCACCATTACCCTTTACGAGTGCAGGACTGAAAGAACCCTGCTTCACACCAGCCACAGCACCTGACAGAGCAGGCTCGCTGGCACCTGTAGACTGTACGAAGACAGGTGCACCGAAGGTTACCTGGTTTACAGAGTCGACCTTAGCACCAGCCTTCTGGGCATCGGCCAGGCTCTTCACATTGGCATACTTCGTCTTGATCAGCTCGAACTTCTTGTCGTTGAGCACCTCAGTCTTCAGCATATCCTTCACGCTCTCGAGGTCGCGGTAGCCAATCGGATGAACCTTGGTCAGCGCCAGAACGAGCAGGTGGTCGTTGTTACCACACTCGTAGAGCGGGCTCACCTCACCCTCCTTGGCGTCGAAGAGCCACTTCATAGCCTCACGGGTAGCACGCAGGCCTACCACATTGTGCTCTGAGTTGAACATATCCTTGCGCTCGAGTACCTTGAAACCGAACTTATCGGCATTCTTCTCGAGATCGGCCAGCGTCTTGTTCTCGCTGACATACTGGCTGAACTTGTTGTAAGCGTCGGAATAAGTAGCCTTAGAGAAATCAATGGTATGCTTGATCACAGCCACGTCGTACTTGTCAACCATAGCCTTACGGCTCAGTACCTGCATCACGATGTTGCCCTGAGAGAACTCCAGATTCTTCACCTCATTTACAGCGAGGTTGTTGATGCTGGCCAGATAGTTCTTCGACTCCTCGTCCATGTTGGTAGAATTCTCGTACATGGCAGAGGTCAGCCACTGTGACTTACCCTCCTGACCATACTTCTTGGCAAGCTCCTCGAAATTGGCACCAGCCTTCAGAGCTGTCGTGATACTGTCGGCGGTCTTGCGGATAGCATCGAGTGTAGCACCACCTACCTGAATCTGACGATACTCGATAGAGTCTGGCGCCTGGGTCTTGGCAATCAGCTTCACTACGTTCAGAGTGTTGTCTGTAGTGCTCTCAAACGGACGGCTGGTCTCACCAACTGACATTGAGTCGATACGGTTGACGATGTCACGTGGGAAAGCGTTCTTGGTAGCGACAATGCCTGTGTAAGGGAACTGAGACTGAGCCTTGCGGACCACCTCTGCAGGATTAGCACCGCTCTGTAACTTCTCGTAAGCCTCGGTCATGGTCTTCATCAGCGCATCGCGGTCGGCTGCAGAGGCAACCACCTGGAAATCGACATATTTGAAGTCGCGTGTTTCCATCGTCTGCTTGAACATTTCCTTCTCAGAATCGAACTTTGCCTTGATATCAGCATCGCTCACCTGCACATCATTGTCGTTGATAGAGCTGTAAGGAATGCTGGCCAGCAGGATGTCGCTCTCCTGATTCTGACCGTCGAAAGCCATCTTAGCAGAAACGGGGTTTGAGAGCAGCGAACCAGCGATCAGACCCTGGTACTTCTGGGCCAGTGTCTGTGTGCGCAACTGCTTCTCGATGAACTGCCAGTACTTGTACATGCGCTCGTAAGACTCTGCGAGCTGCGGGTTGGTGCTGATGCTCTTCTTGTAATCAGCCAAGAACTTCGTGAGCATCGTAACGTCGAAACGCCCCGTCTGCTGATTCACGAAAGGTGACTGACGTAACATGGGGTTGGTACCTTCCTTGAGGATGTTCTGCATCTCCTCGTCAGTAACAGTCAGACCCAGCTTCTCAGCCTCGTTGGCGATGATCTGATCATTGACGAACTGGTTCCAGACCTGATCCTTTACCTGATTGAGTTCCTCCTCAGAGAGGTTGTCACGACCCTGAGTCATCTTGATCACTTCCTGATACTCATCGACGAGAGTCTGGAAGTCCTGAACATTGATTTTGTTTCCTAACACCTCGCCTACCTGCTGACGCTGCTGGTTCTTTGTTGCTTCACAAGAACGGAAAGCTTCTTCAGCAATGAAGGCGAACAGGCCGAGTCCGACGATAATCACCAGAGTCACGCCTCTTTTTCTAATTTTTCCTAATGCTGCCATTTTGTTTTAATTTTTTATTTTTTGTTTTCTTAATATGCAACTTATGCTTTATGCGCAATGCGCAATTCAGTCGGCAAAATTACTAAAATTGTCGGAAATGGCGAAATTTTTCAGCAAAAAAAAGCATGCAACAACTAATTTCGTTGGTTAAAAATGCTTATTCCAGCACTTTTAGCCGTACCAGTTCGATTTTTGTAGCCGTATTCTTTAAGATTTTGAACTCATACGATTTGATGCGTATCACCTCGTTGAGCTTCGGGAAGGACTGATATTCGTGCAGAATAAGTCCGCCAATTGTCATATATTCGTCACTCTCGGGCAACTCCAGGGCGAACATTTCGTTGACCTTTTCTATCTCGAGACGGGCAGAGAGCACATACTCGCCCTCGGCCACCTGCTTGGCGACATGGCTGTTGTTGTCGTGCTCATCTTCAATCTCACCCGTTATCTCCTCCATGATATCCTCGAGCGACACCAGACCGCTGGTACCGCCAAACTCATCGACGACGATGGCCAGCGACCGTTTCTGCTGCATCAGCAGCTTCATGAGCTTGGAGGCAAGCATCGTCTCGGGCACGAAACTGATCTCACGGATGATCTGTGACTTGAGTTCCGAGATATGCACATTGTCGGAGGCCGTCAGACGGAACATGTCGGAGGAGTGGATATAGCCGATCACATGATCGACATCCTCGTGATAGACGATAATCTTGGAATGGCCGCTCTCGGTGAACACCTGCTTCAGCTCGGCGATGGTGTCGGTGTCCTCGACAGAATCGATCTCCGTACGGGGCACCATACAGTCGCGCACCTTGGTCTCTGAGAAATCGAGGGCGTTCTGGAAGATCTTCACTTCCTCGCCAATCTCCTCGTCGTCCTTGGCATTGTCGATGCTGGACTGCACGAGATAGTCGAGGTCGACCTTCGTGAACTCCTTATCCCCCTGGTTCTTGTTCATCCTGACGCCAAAGATGCGGAGAATGCCTTTGGACAGCAGCGTGGCAATGCGGCTGATGGGATACAGGATCACATAGCACAGCCAGGCGGGGATGGCGAAGATGGTGAGCATCATGTTGGGATTGCTCTTGAAAATGGTCTTTGGCAGGAATTCGCCTGTAAACAGGACGATCAGCGTCGACAGCAAGGTGTCGCACGTCACCCGCATGCCATCGTCGAGCGCACGAAACAACGTCTGGTCGAAGATCTGGGCAAACAGGATACCATAGATGACCAAGGAGATATTGTTGCCTACCAACATCGTCGAGACAAAATTATTGGGGTGCTGATAGAACAGGCTGATGGCTCGTTGCGAAAGGCCGCCCTTCTCACGATCCATCTCCGCCAACATCCTGTTACTCGACACAAAGGCTATTTCCATGCCTGAGAAAAAGGCGGAAAAGAGCATCGAGATGAGCAATCCTATAATGAGTGACGTCATGTTGATGGGGGATTATTCCGAAGGCTCCTCCTGTTGAGTCTTAGCATGTTTCTGTTGTATCTGAGGACGAAGTACGGGCTCTGACTGCTGCTGGGTGGTATCGCCAGGAGCCGTCTCCTGATTCTTGTTCTCGCCTGTCATATCCTCAGCCATGAAGGAACCCTTGGAGTTGCTGACCGTATAGTGGCGCATCTGCTCATCGCTGCGGAAACACGTGCCTTGAAGGGTGCGTTCGGGGGTGGTTACCCTCGAGAAGACATTCGAATAGAGCTCATGTCGGAGACCGTCCCAATAGAGTTCCTCACTCTGGTAGATCAGTCCGTTCACATTTCTGATACGCACGCGACCGCGCAGATGCCACAGTTTCTGCTGATCATAATACCACGCGGTATCTGCCTGGACATAGGCCTCGACGTGGAAATTCTGGTCGAACTGCTCGAAAAAGACGCCTTTCTCGAACGTCCAGCGCGTGGGTTGCTTGACGGTGTTCACATCCCAACGCTCTGTCACGATCTTATATTTGATGATACCGGAGTCGCTGATCAGGGTATTGACACCATAGGACACCATCATCGAGACGGAATCGCGGTCGTAGATGGGGGGAGCGGTGTGTTCCTGCGCCTCTTCACAGGCAGTAAATAGTGAAAAGTTGATAGCTAACAGCAGTGGCAGAGCTTTATTCATTATTCATTTTTCATTTTTCATCCTTCATTATTCCACCTTCCACTTTGCGAACCAGCGTTCATTGAAGGTAACACCCAGATTGATACGGAAGGTATTCTCCTTGACCAGGCCGTCGACCGACTGTCTGACCCACTGGGCACTGATATTCAGATAGGAACGCGCATTGATCTGGTTCTGGATGGGAATGCCAAAACCGGCGCTGATGCTGTATTGCTTCGGACCGTCTATATTACCTATCTTATAATATGGAGTGGCATAACTGGCACCGATTCTGTATTTCACACGGTCAATCAACCGACGACTGTTATAGCGCGGCACCCACTCCGTACCGACGGTCATCTTATAGGCATCTTTCAGCATGCCAGAAGTCAGCTGGTAGGTTCCGTCCGTCTCCTTGAGGAACTTCAGGTTGCCCCAGCGCTGCATCGTACCGTCGATACCGATGGTCAGGTTGTTCAGACGGGTATAGGCCAAACCCACACCAAAAGTGTGAGGCAGCTCTAAGGCGTTGTTGACCACCCAGTGGGTCGTATCGGCCTTACTGATCGTAGAATTGGCGTTGACGATGTCGCAGGTGGCATCGGCGTTCAACTTATGACCCAGTCCGTAGGTTGCACCAACGGTCACCCGGTCTGTCTTGCTCAGAGGAAGACTATACTGAAGACCGAAATCGAGTACGTAGTTGGAAACGTCGGTCTGGTATTTCTTTGAGAGGGTGTTGACAGAAGCAGAGCTCGACAAGGAGATATTGTGGGTATAGCCACCCCAGAGATAACCGACATTGAATCCGGCTGAGAGGTTACCCACACGGGCTCCGAAACCGACAAAAAGCTTCTGCAGACCACCATCGCCAGTATACGACGATGCCATCGTCTGATGAGCGTCAGCAATATATTGGGAACTGGAATAGTCGTAACCTACATTCGTAACGGGCAGGATACCAAAGGTAGCTCCCACGTTCTTCATGAGGCGGAATGAACCGACGGCATATTCGAAATTACCTGTACGGGCATTCTTCTTCACACCGTTCTCCTCGAAATTGGTGAGGGAGGCGGAAAGGCCCATGTCGAACAGCATCGTCAGGGAGTCGACATAAGCGTAGGATGCAGGGTTTGCAGTATTCACCAGGTTGCCGCTGTGAAGGGCAATGCCCAGGCCGTCCATTCCTCTGTTCTGACTACCGCCTTGCTGGGCCAACTCACCTAAGCCGAACTGGCTGTACGGAGAGTTCGTGGCGCCTTGGGCGAAGGCTGTCATCGCAGATGATGCGATCAGTAAACTGACCAGAATTCTATTCATATTGTATCTTACTATTCTGTTGAAAATCATTTCAGCGTGCAAAATTATTGAAAAAAAATCGAAAAGTTCGCTTTTTACTGAAAAATATAAGTTATTTTTGCATCGTGAAACATTTAGAAATGACATTTAAGACAACCATAATCGCATCTATCCTACTGATTTTCAGTAGTATAGCACCTATTTTGGCTCAAAATGAGCCTACTTTGGATTTGGACTCTGTTGACATCAGTCTGCTCACTTGCTCGCCTCATGAGGAGATTTACAGCCTCTATGGCCATTCGGCACTCCGCTATCATGACCTCAGGACGGGCGAGGATGTGGTCTTCAACTGGGGACTCTTCAATTTCAAGGCCCCGCATTTCGTAGCCCGCTTCGTGTTCGGACTGACAGACTATGAACTGGGTACCACCCCCCTGCCCTTTTTCTGCAACTACTACCGCAAATGGGGCAGCAGCGTGACGGAGCAGAAGCTGAACCTGACATCGGAAGAGAAGAAGGCTGTCATCCAGGCCCTCAACGACAACCTGCAGCCCGACAACCGAATCTACCGCTACAATTTCTTCTACGACAACTGCTCTACCCGTCCGCGTGACATCATCCTGAAAAGCATCAGCGGAAAGATAGAATACCAGGAGCGGGAGGCTTTCTTCCCCACCTATCGTGAGATGGTGCACGAATGTGTCAGAAACCACCCCTGGGCGAAGTTTGGCAATGACATCCTCTTAGGTGTGAAGGCAGACCAGCCCACCAACCGCGAACAGCAGGAGTTCCTGCCCCACAACCTGATGTATGACTTCGACCATGCACAGATCTATAAGGATGGCGAATACCGCCCGCTGATAGCTGAGCGTGACATGCTGGTACCGCCAGGTGTACAGGTCATCGAGGACGATTTCCCCCTCTCACCGATGGTGACATTCCTGATATTGCTGGCCGTCTCTCTCTGCGTGCTGGTAATGGAATGGCGCAGGCATAAGACCTATAAATACTGGGATGCCCTGCTGATGCTGGTGCAAGGCCTGGCTGGCTGCGTGCTCTTTGCGATGCTCTTCTCCGAGCATCCCACCACCAGCACCAATCTCCAGATCCTGCTGCTGAATCCCCTACCCCTGCTGTTCATTCCTGCCATCCTGAAGCGCAAGAACACGCGCTGGTGGACCATTCTGCTTGTCATGATTATATTGTTCATCATCGGACGAATCTTCCAGGTCTATGCCGAGGGAATGATTATTCTGGCATTATGTTTGCTGATCAGATATTGGAGTCATTATAAAAATGCATAAGAACAGATACCTATACATCACATTGCTCGCCGTATTGGGATTCAATACGGAGATTGCCAATGCACAAGATACCATCAAATATGCGCCACGACTGGTGGTCAACATCACGATTGACCAGTTGCGCAGCGACTATTTAGAGGCGTTCACGCCCCTTTATGGCAAGGGCGGATTCAAGCGGCTATTGAATGAAGGACTGGTCTACGACAACGCTTCCTACCCCTTCACCACCATCGACCGCGCCTCTGCCATCTCGTCAGTCTTTACGGGTGTCTCACCCTATTATCATAGTATCGTCGGTGAGAAATGGCTCGACAAGGAGACCCTGCGCTCCGTGCTCTGCACAGAAGACAAGCGCAAGCCCGGACAGGATTCGCCCGTTCAGATGCAGGTATCGTCGATCTGCGACGAACTGAAAGTTGCCACCGAAGGACAGGCAAAAATTTTCGCCATTGCACCACACAAGGACGAGGCCATACTTTCTGCAGGCCACGCAGCCGACGGTGCCTTCTGGATTGATGACTTCAGCGGGCAGTGGAACACCTCGGAGTATTACTTGAAATCACTACCGTCATGGATATTGTATATCAACGAGTTACAATCTCCAAAGGAGAAAATCAAGACGCAGACTTGGGAGCCCGTCTTCCCGCTTGTCGGCACCTTCAACTATTACCAGCATATTGGTGACCAGAAGCCCTTCAAGCATGCTTTCAAAGACGAAAGAAAATTCATAGAATACAAAGCCAGCGGACTGGTCAATTCAGATGTCACAGACCTCGCCACACAATGTGTCAGCCAGAACGGTCTGGGCTATGACCGAGTCACGGATATGCTCTGTCTGACCTATTATGCAGGCACCTATGACCATAAGCCCGTGTCAGAATGTCAGATGGAGCTGCAGGACACCTATGTACGTATCGACCGCGAACTGTCGCGCCTCATCACGACCCTTCAACAGCGACTGGGTGCCCAGCATGTCATGTTCGTGCTCACCAGCACGGGCTACAGCGACGTGGAGAGTGCCAACTACGAGAAATACCGCATACCCTCGGGCATCTTCTACATCAACCGCACGGCTAATCTGCTGAACATGTACTTCGGTGCGATTTGGGGACAGGGGCACTATGTCGAGACCTGTTTCAGCAACGAGATCTACCTGAATCATAAGCTACTGGAATCCAAGCGCATCAGTCTGACCGATGCCACCCAGCGCGCCCAGGAGTTTATTTCCCAGATGTCGGGTGTGCGCAATGTCTACACATCCCTGCAACTGCTCAGCGGCAACAATCTGCAGATCAGCAAGATCCGCAACGGCTTCAACCCCGAGCGCAATGGTGATATCTTGATCGAGGTATCGCCAGGCTGGCAACTGCAGAACGAGGATACTAAGGAAGACTATCTTTCAAGAGCCTCATTCGTGCAATTCCCCATCATCCTATATGGAGCGGGCACAAAGGCAGAACGCGTGAAGACGCCTGTCACCATCGACCGCATCGCGCCTACCATTGCCAAAACCATCCGTATCAGGGCTCCCAACGCCTGCTCGTCAGAACCATTGTTTTGACACACAGAACTATTGTTCTGGCTTTTTCTTTGGTGGTTACGAATTTTTTTCGTAATTTTGCACCCGTTTTCAACATTTGTCAAATAGTAAATAGTAAAATTGTAAAATATTAATATGAATTTCAACAAGATCTTAAAGTCATTGTTTGGCGACAAGTCATCACGCGACATGAAACTGATTCAGCCGCTCGTGGAGAAGGCAAAGGCCCTATCGTCAAAGGTTGAAGCCATGAGCAATGACGAGCTCCGTCAGCGTACGAAGGAGTTGCAGCAACAGGTACAGACGTCTGCCACAGAGCAGAAAAACAAAATTGCCGAACTGAAGGCCACCATCGAGAACACCCCTATCGATGAGCGTGCAGACATCTTCGCACAGATTGACAAGATAGAGAAGGAAGTGCTGGACATCTACGAGAAGGCTCTCGACGAAGTGATGTACGAAGTGTTTGCCATCGTCAAGGAGACTGCCCGTCGCTTCGCAGAGAACGAGGAGACCATCGTCACGGCTACCGACTTCGACCGTGAGCTGGCTGCCGATCCCCGTAAGGACTTCATCACCATCGATGGCGACAAAGCCATCTATCATAACCACTGGACAGCAGGTGGTAACGACCTGAAATGGGAGATGATCCATTACGACGTGCAGTTGTTTGGTGGTTTCGTGCTCCATCAGGGAAAGATTGCCGAGATGGCTACTGGTGAAGGTAAGACCCTTGTGGCTACCCTCCCCGTGTTCCTCAATGCCCTCACAGGCAATGGTGTACACGTCGTCACGGTGAACGACTATCTGGCCAAGCGTGACTCCGAGTGGATGGGTCCGCTCTATATGTTCCATGGCCTGAGTGTCGACTGTATCGACAAGCACCAGCCTAACTCCGAGGACCGTCGCAAGGCCTATCAGGCAGATATCACCTTCGGTACCAACAACGAGTTCGGTTTCGACTATCTGCGTGACAACATGGCCATCTCGCCTGCCGACCTGGTGCAGCGTTCGCATAACTACGCCATCGTCGACGAGGTCGACTCCGTGTTGATCGACGATGCCCGTACCCCGTTGATTATCTCTGGTCCTATCCCCAAGGGTGACGACCAGATGTTCGAGGAATACCAGCCATTGGTAGAGCGTCTCGTGGGCGTGCAGAAACAGTTGGCCACGCAGTATCTCGCCGATGCCAAGACGCTGATTGCTGCCGGTAACGAACTGATGGAGGCCGGTAACAAGAAGGAAGGTCAGGAGAAACTCGATCAGGGTTTCCTCTCACTCTACCGTTCCCATAAGGCCATGCCGAAGAACAAACCCCTGATCAAATACCTCTCTGAGGAAGGTATCAAGGCCGGTATGCTGAAGACGGAGGAGATCTATATGGAGAACAACAACCGTCGTATGCCCGAGTGCGTAGAACCGCTCTATTTCGTGGTCGATGAGAAGCTGAACTCCTGCGACCTGACAGATAAGGGTACTGGCTGGCTGGCCAAGCAGGTCAACGATGCCGAGCTCTTCGTGTTGCCTGACATCACCTCCGAGCTCTCTGCCCTCGAGGCCGAGACAGGCCTGAGCGATCAGGAACGCGTCGACAAGAAGGACGCCCTGATGTCGCACTACGCCGTTCAGAGCGAGCGCGTACATACCCTCCAGCAGTTGTTGAAGGCTTACTGTATGTTCAACAAAGACGATGAGTATGTGGTCATCGACGGTGAAGTGAAGATCGTCGACGAGCAGACGGGCCGTATCATGGAAGGTCGTCGTTGGAGCGACGGACTCCACCAGGCTGTCGAGGCTAAGGAGCACGTAAAGGTCGAGGCTGCCACGCAGACCTTCGCCACCATCACCCTGCAGAACTATTTCCGTATGTACCACAAGCTCGCAGGTATGACCGGTACGGCCATCACCGAGGCTGGTGAGTTCTGGGACATCTACAAGCTCGATGTGGTCGAGATTCCCACCAACCGTCCTGTGATCCGTAACGACCAGGATGACCGTGTCTACAAGACCGCCCGTGAGAAATACAAGGCTGTCATCGAGGAGATCGTGAAGATGCGTAATGAAGGCCGTCCAACGCTGATTGGTACCACCTCGGTGGAAATCTCAGAGTTGCTCAGCCGTATGCTCGATATGTATGTGAATCCTGAGACCGGCAAGCGCGAGGGTATCCCCCACCAGGTGCTGAACGCCAAGCTCCACCAGAAGGAGGCCGACATCGTGGCTCTCGCTGGTCAGAGCACCAATGGCAAGGGAGCCGTTACCATCGCCACCAACATGGCTGGTCGTGGTACCGATATCAAGCTCTCACCTGAGGTAAAGGCTGCGGGTGGTCTCGCCATCATTGGTACTGAGCGTCACGAGAGCCGCCGTGTAGACCGTCAGTTGCGTGGTCGTGCAGGCCGTCAGGGAGACCCGGGAAGTTCCGTCTTCTATGTCTCGCTCGAAGACAAGCTGATGCGTCTCTTCGCCTCTGAGCGTATCGCCTCCGTCATGGACCGCTTAGGCTTTAAGGATGGTGAGATGATTGAAAGTCCAATGATCTCGAAGAGCATCGAGCGCGCCCAGAAGAAGGTCGAGGAGAACAACTTCGGTATCCGTAAGCGTCTGATCGAGTACGACGACGTGATGAACAAGCAGCGTACCGTGATCTACGAGAAGCGTCGCCACGCCCTGATGGGAGAACGTATCGGCATGGATATCGCCAACATCATCTGGGACCGTGTGGTCAACATCATCGAGAACAACGACTACAACGGCTGCAAGGAAGAGTTCCTGCACATCCTCTCAATGGAGGTGCCCTTCACCAGCGACGAGTTCATCAACCAGCCGCGTGAGGTGCTCACCGAGAATGCCTTCCAGGCTGCCATCGGCAACTTCAACCGTCGCACAGAGCGTATCCAGACCGTTGCACAGCCCATCATCCAACAGGTCTATGAGAATCAGGGCCACATGTATGAGCGTATCATGGTACCCATCACCGATGGCCGTCGTATGTTCAACATCCCCTGTAACCTCAAAGAGGCCTACGAGACAGAATCGAAGTCGGTGGTTAAGGAATTCGAGAAGGCCATCCTGCTCCATATCATTGACGACTCCTGGAAGGAGAACCTCCGTCAGCTCGACGAGTTGAAGCACTCTGTACAGAATGCCTCTTACGAGCAGAAAGATCCGTTGTTGATCTTCAAACTCGAGAGTGCAAAGGTATGGGATGCCATGATCAACGAGATGTACAACCGCATCACCTCTATTCTCACCCGTGCTCAGATTCCAGAGGTACAGCAGGTACAGGAGGCAGCCCCAGAGCAGCATACCCAGCGCCAGCAGTACACCGAGTCGAAGCAGGAGATTGGAGAGGAGCAGCTTGTCGACAAGAATCAGCAGGCCGCAGCCCAGCACGACACCCGTGCCCAGCAGCCCCGCACACCGATCATCAAGGATAAGCTCCCTGGGCGTAACGATCCATGCCCCTGCGGCTCTGGCAAGAAGTTCAAGAACTGCCACGGCAAAGGCATTGTGTGATAGTGAATAGTGAAAAGTGAATAGTTATGATTACGATCACTAATATCAAGAAGGCCTTCGGGCAGACCATAGCCAGCGATATCCCCTCGTTCGTCATTAATGACGGGGATATCCTTGGCCTCGTAGGTAATAACGGCGCAGGTAAGACCACGCTGTTCCGTATGATTCTTGACCTGTTGAAGCCCGACGAGGGACAGGTGACCATCACCCGTCCTTCTAATTCCCGTTTCAGCAGAAGCGAAGAGACAGAAGCCATCAATCCCGCAGAGTCGGAAGAATGGAAAGACTGGACGGGTGCCTATATCGACGACACCTTCCTCGTAGACTTCCTCACCCCAGAGGAGTTCTTCGCCTTTTTAGGAAAGATCAAGGGGATTCCTCAGAGTGAGATCGAAGAACGTCTGAAAGCCTTCGAGCGTCTGGCGGGTGGTGAGATCTTCGGCAATAAGAAACTCATCCGTAACCTCTCTGCTGGTAACAAGCAGAAGGTGGGCATCATGTCGGCCCTCTTTATGCGTCCGCAACTGGTCATCCTCGATGAGCCTTTCAACTTCCTCGACCCTTCATCGCAAAACATCCTGAAGCATGTCCTCACGGATTACAACCGCGAGACGGGGGCTACGATTCTCATCTCCAGCCATAACCTGGCTCATACCATCGATATCTCTACGCGTATCGCCTTGTTGGAGAAAGGCCAGATTATCCGCGACCTGCCCAACAGCGAGGGCAGCGCCCGTACAGAACTCGAAACTTATTTCGAGACAGTCGCCGAGGCCTAATCAAACACTTGGCAAACACTCGGGGACGGTTCTTTTTTGTTTGACCCGCTGCGCCGTCAGCGGAAACAGTCAAACAAAAAAGTGGCCACGATCTCATAGGCATTGCCGCCGGTGCCGTCATCGCAGGTATGGCCGACCTAGCCAACTTCACCGTCGTTGACATCTGCGAGCACAAGGCACCCGAAGGAGAACTGAAGTTCGATATTGCCGATTATCTGCAGAACGAGTATTTCAAGCGTGTTGTTTGAGTTTTTTAGGGTTTAGAAGAAAAACAGTCAAAAAACCAAAATGCAACAGTTAATGTTCTGAGTCATAGATTCTTATAATAATTCTCATCCTAATCAAAATGCCCAAGATTTCTTCAACAATACCATTTTGCCAATACCTCAGAAATTTTGCTGGAAGGCCTCCTGACACTTGTCGGAAGGCCATGGAAAAAGTGTTGGAAGGCCTTGTGAAAAACTACAGTTCGTACAAATCGTCCAATTGTATTTCTGCCTGAATGTCTCCCCAGTATTCATTTCGCGTCAGTCCGTCAGTCGTAACCATAATAGAATGAATGGCTTTCTTAGTGCCTGTTACAGACTGGAATACATCTCGTTTGCGGGTAAGCTCATCTGCGTAATCGGAAGTGATGGTATATGAATCCTTTGAGTATTTCATTTCGCACACATCAATTATTCCATCGCTACGGTCTATAAGCAGGTCTATCTGAACTCCAGGTCTACCGATGTTCTCATCTGGCAAACAACGCCATGCATATTCATTTGTCAGTATTCCGCTGATACCAAGTTTCTTCTTAATCTGGTCAACATGCCATAAGCAAGCGCGCTCAAATGCCAAGCCACACCAAGTATTATACTTTGGCGTTCCCAACATTGATCTCCAATAGTTTGAACCTTGACGTACTCCGTCTATGTATTCGTAATAGAACAATGTATAATGGTCTATCAGCTGGAAGACGTCCGATTTTGTCCGATACCCCATCATAGTATAACTTCTAATGAAACCACACCACTCTAGATCTTTCAGAATGTCAGAGAATGCTCCATTATCTTCAAATTTTCCTGCCACAAGCAACTCTTGCCGAGTCATGCCCATCTTTTTCTTAGCCAATAACTCAATTACGCGAATGTATGGTTCAGTTTTTTTGAACAATGAAGCATAAAGCATCTCAAACTCATCATGTAACTCACCATCTGGAGAGAATATCAGTCTATCAATCTCAGCAGTTATGCTAGTTCCTTTTTGTAGCAAACTCCAATAATATGCCGCCATCCGCTCAGGCGTGAGCGAAGGTGTAATGTCGGCCTGTTGGAAAGGTGTCGGCCTCTTTTCATTTCTTGAGTATTTGTTTGCTGCTAATCTGCTTGGCCTTTGTTTTTGATGCGTCTGAGAGTTTGCCTTTCAGGTATTGCTCTATGATCAGCCCTGCCATGGGTGCAGCCAGGTCGGCCCCGAACCCGCCATGCTCTACGTAAACGCAGATGGCAATCTTCGGATTCTCCATCGGCGCAAAGGCTATAAAGGCGGAATGGTCCTCACCGGGGTTCTCTATGGTACCCGTCTTGCCGCAGATGGGATAGGTGGTCTTGATGCTGGTGGCAGTACCCTTTTCCACAGCCATCCGCATGCCCTCTATCACCGGCGCATAAGCTTCAGGCTTGACCTTGGTCTGACGTTTCTTCAGATAACGTTCGTTCTTGGTGTCCTGATGGATGTGCGGCACATAGTACCAGCCGCGATTGGCGATGGTAACAGCCAGATTGCACAGTTGGAGAGGGGTACAGGTCACATCGCCCTGCCCCATGCCTGCCCACCAGATGGTCTTGCCGTCCCAGCCATCTTTATAACGGCGGTTCAGATAGTCGGCACCTGCCAACAGGCCGCCTTGCTCTCCCTCGATGTCAATGTGCATCGGTCCGCCAAGGCCCATGCTCTGCATGTAGCTGCGCCAAGTGGTGATGGCTTCTTCCTTCGTCTCGTACATGAAATCGTCGTTGATCATCGAGGCAAAGGTCATCAGAAACCATGTGTTGCACGACTGCGCCAGGGCTTCTTTCAACGCCAATGGCGAACGGTGCTTATGGCAGCGGACCTTGATGTTGCCGTCGGTGACACCGTCGACACATTCGACGGTAGTCTCCGGGGAGATGACGCCTTCTGATAGGAGCGTCAGCGCCTGGGCGGTCTTGAAAGTGGAGCCCGGTGCCTGTGGCTTGCCGATGGCCTGACGCACGTCGCTGCCATTAGGCGTGTTGGTTGCCAGACACAGTATTTCTCCATTGGCAGGGTTGATGGCCACGATGCTGCCGGTCTTTCCCTGTAGCAACTGATCGCCAAGCTGTTGCAATAGCGGTCGTATGGTCAACTTGCCGTCTGTCGGCAGTCCCTGCGCGCTCACGCGGCAAAGTACCGTCAGAAGCACAACGAATAGTATGAATCTCGTCTTTTGCATAAATACACTTAAATATGGGCACAAAAGTAGCAAGAAATGCTGAATAATTGCTATCTTTGCAGCGTATTTTGAGAAATATTAGGATTTATCCGCTGATGGAACCATATCGACGCTCTATATTCCAAAGACCTGCCTGGGTTGTCGTTTTTGCCCTGACCGCTGCCATCGCATGGGGCTGGGCATTTCCGCTCATCAAGATAGGCTTCAGCGCTTTTGGAATCACAGCCGACATGACGGGTAGCAAGATGCTCTTTGCGGGCATCAGGTTTGCTGCTGCCGGTCTGATTGTACTGTCCGTGGCCCGTGGCAGTGGTCGCTCGTTCCGGACCAGTCGGATGGCCGACTGGCGTTTCATCCTTGCCTTTGCGCTGATGAACACCGCCCTCCATTATTTCTTCTTCTATGTCGGCATGTCGCATAGTGAAGGCTCGCGGGCTGCTATCCTCAACTCGCTGAGCACATTCCTTGTGGTACTGCTGGCCTGTGCCTGTTTCAAGAGCGACAAGCTGACTTCGCGGAAGATTCTCGGCTGTACCGTCGGTTTCTGCGGCATCCTGGCCTTGAACCTTGGTGGCGCCGAGAGCGGACAGTTTACCTGGCTGGGCGACGGCATGATCATCCTCAACGCCATCTGCGGGGCCTGCGCCAACCTGATGACGCGCGGACTGAGCCGACGGATAGACGTCTTTGTGGGAACGGGCTACAGCCTCTTTATCGGCGGCCTGCTGCTTATCATTCCTGGACTGGCCTTCGGCGGCACGCTGCCTCATATCAGTATGCTCGGCATCGTCTGCCTGATGCTGCTGATAGCGATCTCAGCCATCGGCTTTGCGCTCTACAACAAATTGCTCAGCTGCAATCCGGTGGGAAAGGTCGCCATCTACAATTCGCTGATTCCCATTGTCGGAGCAGTCACATCATGCCTCTGCCTCGGGGAACAGTTCCATCTGAAATACGCGCTTGCCGGCGGACTTGCGGCACTTGGCATCTATCTCATCAACAAAGGGAAAAACTGATGACAGTTTATCCCCTTGCCATGATATAGATGGCTTCCATGTCCTCAGCCTTGAGCACTTTGAGGGCACCGCAGGTGGAGGTGTAGTCGCGGCTGCACTTACGGGTCATTTCGCGGATTTCATCATCGGTGATATCACGACCGATAAGCTCCTTGATGTTGATGGGCATACCGATGGCGTGATAGAAACGTTCCATGGCCTCGATGCCTTTGAGAGCCGTTGCCTCAGGGTCGGTGAAGTCGTTGGGCACATCCATGACATTGACAGCAAAGCGGACGAAGCGCGAGAGATTCTCATGCATGGTATAGCGAGCCCAACTTGGCCAGATGGCTGCCAGACCGGCTCCGTGGGTGACATCGAACATGCCGCTGAGCTCATGCTCCAACTGGTGGGTGGCCCAGTCGTCGGCGACACCACAGCCCGTCAGTCCGTTGTGGGCGACGCTGCCACCCCACATGATCTGGGCGCGGTTGCGATAGTCCTCCGGATTCTTCAATACCTCGAAGATGGCCGTTTTCATCCTGCGCAGTACGGCTTCGGCAAGATCGGTGGTCAGGTCCATGTCATCGTCTTTCGTGAAGTAACGCTCCATCGTGTGCATCATCATGTCGGTCACACCGGCAGCGGTCTGATACGGGGGAAGGGTAAAGGTGCGACGAGGATTCATGATGGCAAACTTCGGACGCGACATGTTGTTGCTGTACCCCAGCTTTACATCGCCGTCCTCATTCGTGATGACACTGGCCTCACTCATCTCACTACCGGCAGCAGGGATGGTCAGCACCGAAGCCACGGGCAGCATGGTGGCCGGTTCGGCCTTGCCGAGGTAGAAGTCCCATACATTACCCTTGTAGCAGACGCCATAGGCGATGCACTTTGCCGAATCGATGACGCTGCCGCCACCGACGGCGAGGATGAAGTCGACGCCCTCCTGACGGCAAAGGTCGATGCCTTTCTGTGCCAGCGAGAGTCGGGGGTTGGGTACCACGCCGCCGAGCTTTACGAAATCAATGCCATCGGCTTTCAGCAGGTTGCAGATCTTATCGAGTAAGCCCGACTTCTCCGCGCTTTTGCCACCATAATGAACGAGCACTTTCGTACCACCATATTTCCTGACCAGAGCAGCGACCTGCTCTTCTGACTGTTCTCCAAACACCACTTCCGTGGGTGCATAGTAATTAAAATCTTTCATATCCGTTTTTGTTTATTATAACTTGGTTTTTGCCTTCAATACTAAATGGTCTGACGATCCGCCTACAAGCACCGTCATCTTGCCTGGCTCCAGTCTCCAGTCCTGCGCAGCCTCGTCCCAATGACAGAGATCTGAACGACGTATTGGAATGATAATACGCTGAGTCTCACCGGCTTTAAGCGCTACGCGGTGAAAACCCTTTAACTCTTTGACGGGACGGCTGACAGCGGATTTATGACGGGAGATGTAGACCTGTGCCACCTCTTCCGCATCGATGGAAGAGCGGTTGGTAAGTAGGAAACTGACTTCGAGACTCTCGCCGACTTTCCTGACTTTCAGGTCGCTATACTGGAACTTGGCGTAAGAGAGGCCGAAGCCGAAGGGATAGGCTACGGCAACCTTCTTCTGGTCGTACCAGCGATAGCCCACGAGATATTCTTCTGCGTAGTTGGCGATCAGCTGTTGGCTGCGGTCATTGCTGCGGTTACGGGTGAGGTCGACGAAGATGTCGCCCTGGTTATTGTTCTCTACGTTCTGGGGATAGGTGCCTGTGGCATAGGCTGGCACATCCTCCAGTTTCTTTGGCCAGGTCATCGGCAGTTTCCCCGACGGTGAGACTTCACCTGTGAGCACTTCTGCCAGAGCCTGTCCGCCCATAGAGCCGTTAAACCATGAGGCTATCAATGCCCCCGACACCTGGCTGACCGTGGATACATCAACGGGACCGCCAGAGACAATCACGGTAATCAGTCTCGGATTGGCCTTAGCTAAGGCTTCGGCGACTTCATCTTGTCCGGAGGGCAGGGTGATCGATT
>Ga0310694_10000553_pt1 | contig 48378 bp, 48 predicted proteins | sample 174DNAGHGhighgp2_FD_203884 | JGI IMG/M metagenome (GOLD analysis project Ga0310694, IMG submission 203884) | Sheep rumen microbial communities from Palmerston North, Manawatu-Wanganui, New Zealand - 1742 DNA GHGhigh gp2 (v2) (version 2) | ecosystem: Host-associated > Mammals > Digestive system... | reverse complement strand
CCTATAATCGTCGTATAGACTTGCTCCATGGAAAAACCCAACACGTATGACAACGGCAATCCGTGTGTCGGCAACCTTCCACTTCACAGCCACTTCTTGCTCGATATAGAGCCTTTTTAATTATATACAAAAAAATACCAATATGCAAGTATTATTTTTATTTTTTTCTTTAGATTTTTTTATGTTTTTTAAAAACTAAAAAGGCTACCCACAAATGTAGATAGCCTAATATAAGTCTATATATTATATATAATAGGATTAGTATTTTCTAATCTTTCCATCAAGACCATGTAATAATACATAGCTTCCGTCATCTTTATTCTTTGCTAAAGTTTTAGCATATTCTAAAGCTTCCTTTTGAGTATCAAATAGCTTGATTACCTTATCTGATCCTTGAATAAATACTTTCCATTCTCTACCGTCATTATCTCTCTTTGAAACATGATATGCAGTCTTTCCTGTTGAAGTTTGCTTAGGATTTGCATTTGGATTAGTTGTAGTTTCCATCTTAGATAAATCAGCCGGCTTCTTTGGCTTTGGTGTTGGCTTTTTAACTTCAGCCTTTGCTGCTGCCTCTGCCTTTCTTTCTTTTACTTCTGCTGCAGTATTCTTACTAGGTGCTGATGCAATAATAGCCTTTGAAGCTGGCTTTGCAGCAGCCTTAGGTGCTGATGCTTTTGTAGCAGCAGGTGCCTTTTTAGTAGGTGCTGTAGTATCCTTTTTAGTTGCCTGAGCAGGCTTTTTAGTTGTTGTTGCCATAACATTCTCCTCCGTAACGTTTTTTTATTTGTTATAATTATAACCTTATTTAAAATTAAAGTAAATAAAACAAGCTAATTTTTAAACATTTTAAGCTGATAAAACGTTCTCAAAAAACTTACATGCTTCAATAAATGCTTCTAATTTATGAGTTAAAATGCCATAGATAGTGACATAAATTTCCTTTCCTTTACTATAACCAAGTCTAATTCTATTATCATCAGGAAGTGCGCTAAAAATCTTATTTCCATCAATTTTAGAAGATTTCTCTTTAGTAAAATAAAAGACTAAAACATTCTTATTATCCCTATCTATTTTATAAATATCAAGCTCTTCACAATATTTATCAATAGTCTTTTCATAAATATATAATAATACTTCTTCAGGTACACTACCAAATCTATCATCAAGCTCACCAATAAGCTTAGTGGCATCATTAATATTTTTAATCTTATCAATTCTCTTATGAATCTTTATTCTCATATCATCAGTTTCAATATAATCCTTACTAATAGTTCTTGAAACTAATGGCTTAGTAATAGATACATCCTGCTTTTTAATATCGCTAACTGACTTATTATTGATTTCTTCATCTAAAATCTTTAGATACATATCAATACCAACAGATTCAACAAATCCAGATTGCTCCTCACCTAAAAGGTCACCTGAGCCTCTAATTGATAAATCTCTCATCGCGATTTTAAATCCAGAGCCTAATTCATTAAATTCCTTAATAGTTTCTAATCTTTTTTCAGCTTCCTTTGTTAAAACCTTTCTAGGCTCATACATCAAATAGGCATAAGCAATTTTATTACTTCTACCTACTCTACCTCTTATTTGATACATTTGAGCTAATCCTAATCTATCAGCATCATGAATAATCAATGTATTAGTATCAGGCATATCAATACCAGTTTCAATTATTGTTGTACAAATTAAAACATCATATTTCTTCTCAATAAAATCACTAATTACATCCTCAAGATCATCCTTATTCATTTTACCATGACCTATGCAAATTCTCGCATTAGGTACTAATGATTTTATCTTAGCTGCCTCATCTTCAATTGATTCAGTCCAATTATATAAATAGAACACTTGACCACCACGAGCCATTTCCCTATTTATCGCTTCTGCTATTATTCTATCATTTCTCTCGATAACATAGGTTTGAACTGGATATCTATTCTTTGGTGGAGTTTCAATCATTGATAAATCTTTAATACCCATTACAGACATTTGAAGAGTTCTAGGGATAGGTGTTGCAGTTAACGTAATACAATCAACATTAACCTTTAATTCTTTAATTTTTTCTTTGTGAGTAACACCAAATCTTTGTTCCTCATCTACTATCAACAATCCTAAATCCTTATATTTAATTTCATTAGATAAAACTCTATGTGTTCCAATTAATACATCAACAGAACCCTTTAGTGTATCCGCTATAACCTCTGTTTGCTTTTTTCTTGTAACAAATCTAGATAATAATTCAACTCTAACACCATATTTTTCCATTCTATTTTTAAATGTTAAATAATGCTGTCTTGCTAATATTGTTGTAGGAGCTAATACACAAACCTGCTTTCCACCATATACAGCCTTAAATGCTGCACGTAGAGCTACCTCTGTCTTACCATATCCTACATCTCCACATACAAGCCTATCCATAGGACGTTCTGATTCCATATCAGCCTTAATTTCTCTAATAGCTCTAGCTTGGTCGGGAGTTAATTCGTAATCAAATTCCTTTTCAAATTCATATTGCTCAGGAGTATCCTCAGGGAACTTAAATCCCTTTGCTTGTCTTCTTTCTGAATATAATTTAATCAATTTATCAGAAATATCATGAACTCTTTTTCTAACTCTTGCTTTAGTTCTTGCCCAAGCTGCATTACCTATCTCATGAATTTCTACACCTTCAGTATCCTTAGATGCATATTTAGATAAATCTGATATTTTTTCTAATGGAATAAATAATGCTGAATTATTTTTATAGCTTACATTAATAAAATCTCTTTTAATTCCATTATTTTCCATTGTTTTAATACCAGAATAAACACCAATACCATAATCATAATGAACAACATAATCTCCAATTTCAAGCTCATCATAATTCGATATTTTTCTAGCATTTTTATAAATAGATTTATATTTAGCCTTAGTAGCATGATAATCAATATCAAAAATATCATGCTCATTAATGAATATTAATTCATCACGCTTCATATTAAATGAAGGTAAATATCCATCATATTCATAAATAATACCTGGCTCTATTTTAGAAAAATCATTAGTTTTTCTAACAATAATTCCATTATCATCTAAAAATTCAACTAATCTATTTAATCTATCCTTATTCTCAATCGCAATAACAAATTTTTTAAAGCGATAAGATGAAAAATCAGTTAATATAGATTTTTGATTTGCATGATATGGATCAATCTCATTCGCAACAATCTTTATATCAGATTCCCCAAGGCCAGTTAATCCCTCAACTAAAACATTCCCCTTCTCTAATAATTCATTAATATCTAAAAAGTTATCTAGCTTAGCTAAAGAATAGCCACCTATTCTTCCACAGTATTCATCAATGTCTAATTGTAATCTCTTATATGCATCCTCTATTTTTTTATAATCTACAAAATATACTCTCTTATTATCTACAAAATCAAAAATAGTAGTTTTAGATTCATCAAAGAATTCTAAATATCTAGATAATGTATCTAAGGATTTATGTTCTGATAAATTAAATAAATCCTTTTTATACATTTCATCTTCTATTTCTGCTAAATCAAAATTATCTATAAATCCTAATATCTTTGTTTTAGCAAATTTATAATCATTTTCATCATATAAGAATTCACTAACAGGTAATATTAACACCTTATCAACCTGCTTGATACTCCTTTGAGTTTCAGTATCAAATTCTTTAATTGTTTCTATATCATCATCAAAAAAATCTAATCTAATAGGATTATCATATCCTAAAGGAAAAATATCTATAATTGATCCTCTTTTTGAGAATTCACCAGTTTTTGTTACCTGATATACTGGTAAATAGCCATTAATAATTAGCTTATTAACTAGCAAATTAGTTTCAATAGTTTCATTTTTGTTTAAGTAAAAGCATGCATCAGCCCATTTAGATTTATTCATTTCATATTTTATAGCCGCATGCATATTCATTATAACAAGCTTCTTTTTACCTTCGATTAATGTATATAATGTTTCTATTCTTTCATATAAAAAATCACCTGATGCTGAAATCATTTCAGCAGATATTAATTCATCTGCAGGAAAGAATAATACATCATCGTAATTAATTAAACGACACATATCATCATAATATCTTTGTGCTAAATATAATGTTGGTAAAACGACAAAAAGAGTGGAATTACCACTCATAAAATCTGCCGCCGTCAGCATTAGATTAAATCCATCACAGGATTCAGATATAGTTATTCTATTTGAATCTATGATTTCTTTAACCTTTTTATTTGTTAAAAAGAATTCTAATATATTCATTTAATTCAACTCCTTAAAACACGAAAAGTCCGGATTTTAGTCCGGATAAATCGCTTATTTTGTATAATCAATTGCTTCTTTAATTAAGGCAGGTAATCTCTTGCAATCCTTAAGAGGTATCGCAGAAATTGTAACTCTTACTACCTTACCCATTGGAATGATATGAATCTTTTTCTTTACTAAATAATCATATACTGTCTCAGGATTATCACATGGTATTGTAACAAAGAATCCACAATCAAATGGTAATGTTTTAAGTCCACACTTCTTTGATTCTTCTAAGAATGCATTTGCTCTATTAATTAATGTATTTCTAGAATCCTCTAATTCCTTTTCAAAAGATTCCTTTAATTCTTTATTAGTAAATACCTTAGTAACTAAATTCATACCAAGATTTGTAGAATTACTCCACTTTGAACGACTTGAGAATTTATTTGCTTTATTAAAATCTTCAATGTTTTGTTTATTATTTGATACTGCAACCTGTGCTCCAAGTCTTACACCATATAATGCTAAAGTCTTAGAACCACTAAATGCCATAATAGCCATCGCATTATCATTTAACTTTTTATATAAAGATATATTCTTTCTTGTAAAATCAAATCCAGCCTTTGAATAATCAATATATGCCATATCATGTAATAAAACAACAGGTGTTCCATCAGCTGATATTTCATTAATCATATCAATAACTGATATCCATTCTGCTTCAGTCATTGAATAGCCTGTAGGATTATGACAAGGATCATTAATTACTACTAATATTCTTCCTTGAGATGCTTTTAATTCAAGCATACATTTCTTTAGGTCATCTAAATTAAATCCACCATTATCATTAAATAATTTATATGTCATAAAATCTTGATGATTTTCATATAACACTTGCTTATAATTACCCCACATATAATTAGGTAATAATGCTTTATCACTCTCGTTTAGATAATTAGCAAATGTATTTGATAATGCACCAGTTCCGCCGGGTGTTGCCATTACTGCTGATATATCTTTGAAATCATTATAATATTGTCTAAATACCCACATTTTTACTGCTTCGTGGAAATCTTTAGATCCTGGTGTTGATCCATATGCATATTTTTCATCAGTTGTAAGCATAGCTAAAGCTTTATCTACTGATTTATATGCAAATAATTTTTCGTTTTCATCATATAGCATACCAATTGTTGCATTTACAACCTCTGGGTCATGTTTTTTTTGTTCTTTAGCAATAGCACCTAAAGTGATGATATTACTCTTATCTTCTTTTACGATACTTCTTTTAGCTAATAATGTCATATATTAAGCACCTCTACAATTCTTTAATATTTTAGCACTAAAAACATTATAAATAAACAATTATTTTAAGTTTGAAAAACAATTAGTGAACAAAAGTAAAAACGGGTGGTAAGAAAGGACCACCCTAATCAAGAAAAAGATTGTGAATAATTAGTAAAGAAAAAAACTAATATTCACTATTAATTTTTAAAGGGGAATTAAGGCCTAATTAATTCTCATTTAAAAAAATCACTAAAATATAGTAATTAATTTGGGTATATACATATTTTAATGACAAGTCATTTTACCATAAAGTGTGTAAAAAGTCTATGTTTTGCAACCGAAAATTAAAATAAGTAGCGTTTATGCTACAAGTGTCGCATAACTAATTATTTATATTGTGAATTATAAAGTTAGCTAGTGCGTTTCCTAACGAAATATGGCTTTCTTCTGTTAAATGTTCACCATCTTCTCCTACAAATGCGACTAGCTTAGCATCGAAAAACAATAAATCATTCTTTGTGGCTATAGACTCATAAATAACAGATGCGCATTTAGATAATATATATGAATTATGATCAAAATCAGAATCTAATTTTTCTATATTTTCATCTAATAAAACAGGAGATATTAATAATATTTTAGAAATGTTATTAAGCTCTTTAATTTTATTAATTAACATTTGAACTCCCTTTTCTAATTCACTTGAAAGTCTTGCATTTTTAATTTTAAAATCATTTGTACCAAGCATTATAACTAATAAATCTATTTTATTATATTTTGATAATTCTTTTGATGCAGTTTCAATGCCTTTTTTACCTTCTCTTAAATCATCATAAATTGTAGTCCTACCAACTACTCCTTCTTCATATACATTATAATTATTTCCTAATTTTCTTTTTAATACATTACCATATCTATTATTAAATCTATCACCAAATGGATTATATCCATAGGTATTAGAATCACCATATAAAACAATATTAAAATTACCCATAGATATAATCACATCCATTCCTTAAATAGTTTTTTCCATTAATAATAAATCATTATGATTTCTTAATACTTCTTTATCTTTACTAAAATCGTAACCAATTTTTTTATAAAAATCTAGGGCAGGTGGTATTACCTCTACAAATACTCTATTTACTCCCAAATCATGAAGCCATCTTTCAGCTTCTAGCATTGCTTCCTTACCATATCCCTTTCTTTCTTCAGTAGGTAATGTTCTTACTCTTTCAACAAGTCCATAATTATTTTCATCAATTAAAAATCTTACTGTAGATACAGGATTATCATTATCATCTAATACTAGTATATATTTATTAGTATCATTATCACTTTCAAATTCCCATTTTGGAGTAAAGAAATTCTTTCTTTCTGGATTCCTTATTACTTCATTTTTTATAAATTCATATCTTATGTAATAAATTAAAGCTATTTGCCACTCTTCATTTACTCTAATTGCTTTCATTCTTTAATAATCCTTTTAATGGGTTAATTGATGGATCAGTTGATAATTTATAATTCCAATCTGCTCTAGATGATTTATCCTTGTTATTCCATTTTGATTGTGATATTTCAGTAATATAATCATCCACTGTTTCATTTTCATCATGTTGTAGGAATAAATTGTCAGGATCTGAAGATAATTTTTTTCTTTCTCCATCTGATTTTAACCATAAATCAAAATCAAGACTTGCAATTTTATCTAAATAACTAAATCTTTTATTAGGATCAGCTGGCTTTTTAGGAAGATTTGTATGTTTTTTAAATGCAGGTATATTATACAATTCTTTAACATATTCCCACAAGTTTTTATATTCTCTAATTCTTTTCTTTTGTGGACCAACAAATACATAAAAATCTGTTTCCCATTTAATTAATGTTACATATAATCTAATATCAGAATCTAAGATATAATCTCCAAATAAAAACCTATTTGTTTCAAGTCTTTTATCTAGTGCTTCTAACGCCTTATGAAAATCCTCTTGTGATTCCTCATAGATAAAAGGATTATTTGTAAATGCTTGTCTATAATGGCCATTATTCACATGTGGAAATAGCCAATCATTAAAATCATCTATTTCTTTTCTATATTTTACTGGATATAAATCAGGCGCATTTTTAGGTTGTAAGTCTCTAAAATTAACCTCAAGATAATTTGTTAATCTATGATAATCATTATTTGCTGCCTTTTTTGCTTCTATATCAACTAGTGTTGGGGTTGTAGCTCTTCCTTCATAATTAGGATCAGCATTCAAATAAAGCTGTGATAAGAAATATACTCCAGTATTAGGATCTTTAAAATCCTTTTCTTCTGGGAAACCCCAGCCGTATTTATTTAAATCACCTGTATGACTAACAATATAATCTTTAATAACATCTTGTAAGCCTAATAAATCTCTTACAATAACTGGTCTATTACTCCAATTACAAAGTGGTGCCCAATATATAACATATTTATTATTTTTAGCATCTTCTCTAGTTACTGGCTTAGTAAAATAATTAGGTTGTCTTACAAATGCACCTCTTTCATCCTGTTCAATTATGGTTTCTTTACCTCTAGGTTTAACATTGCTAATTTTTGCAAAATATTCAGCTAAAGTATCATTATATAATTTTCTATTATCTTCTTTCTCTAATTTTAATTTATGAGCCTGTAATCCACATGCATCTGCCATTTTAATTCCTCCCATCAAATATCTATTATTTCTAAATCATTAGGAACATATATATTGCCACTATAATATTTTTTAGTTTCTTTAATATACAATTCCTTCCTTTTTTCGCCATGCTTTTCTTCTGTATGATATATTATTACATTTTTTATTCTTAGCTTATTAAGCATATTAGCTAGGCTTTTAGTTGAAGAATGAAATAATTCAAATGGATGATATATATTTTCTTCACTTTCTAAACAAAATACCTCATGAAATAAATAATCATAATCATAAAAATTATCATATAACAATTCATTTAAAGGTTCATCACCTAAAAATGCAATTTTTTTATTATTAATTATTGTATAAAAACCGTATTGTTTAACTCCTTTAGCTAAAACATCAAAAAAAGTATATTCAATTCCATTAATAATATGCTTGTCATTATTATTTACTATATAATAATTAACTAAATCATTGATGATATCTAACATTCCCTTTGATAAAACATGATTTAATATTTGCTTAATCGCCTCATACACAAAATCATTACAATATATATTTATTTTTTTAGTTATTAGCCCTCTTTTATAAAGTCCAGCTATTTTTCTTAATAACCAAAATAAACCAAATATATGATCTGTATGACTATGGGAAATAAATATATTATTTAATGAATTATAATCAATATTGAAATAATATATTCTTCTTATAATTTCATTACTTCCACCTGTATCAACTAAAAAATTACCTTCATTATTTTGAATGATAAAGCATGTATTATATAAATTATAGGTACCGGCATTTCCAGTACCTAACATTAGTATCTTAACCATTATTATCTCCTAAATTACATATTCAGGTTCTCTTAGCATTTTCATTTTAGCTAAGAATTGTTTAGTTCTTTCATTTTTTGGATTGTTAAATACCTCATCTGGAGTATCATCTTCAATAACATGTCCTTTATCTAAAAATATTACTCTATTTGATACTTTTCTAATAAAATCCATTTCATGAGAAACTAAAATCATTGTATATCCTAAATCAGCTACTTTTTTAATTATATCTAAAACTTCACCTATCAATTCAGGATCAAGTGCTGAGGTTGGTTCATCTAATAATATTATTTCAGGCTTCATTGCTAAAGTTCTAGCTATTGCGACTCTTTGTTTTTGTCCACCTGATAAATGCCTAGGATAATGATTTTTATGTGTTAATAATCCAACATTTTCTAATTCCTTTAATGCTATTTCTTCTGCTTCCTTTTTATTTTTCTTTTGAACTATTGTTAATCCAGACATAACATTTTTCAATGTATTTTTGTGTTCAAATAAATTAAAATTTTGAAATACCATTCCAGTTTTCTTTCTTATTTTTACTGCATTCTTTTTATTAATTCCTTTTAAAGGAAAATTAACAACTATTTCCTCATTTGAATCATCATCTTTATATATTATTTTACCTTCTTCAGCTCTTTCTAATGAATTAATACAACGAAGTAATGTTGACTTACCAGTCCCAGAAGGACCGATAATTCCAATTACATCACCTTTATTTATTGTTAAATCAATTCCATCTAGTACTTGATTATTTTCGAATTTCTTTTTTAATCCTTTAATTTCTAGCATTATTCAAGCACTCCTTCTTTTGTATTAATATTTTCATTTAATTCTAATTCATCATTAGTTTTAGATTCATTTAAAATTTCTGCTTCAATTTGTTTTTTTCTTAATACCTTAATGAAAAAACTCTTAAATTTATTAGGCTTATTACCATCAACCTGATCCGGTATTGTTATCTTCTTTTCTAATATCTTTAATAATTGCTCAATAATAAATGTAATTACCCAATAAATTATTGCTAGAGCGACATATCCTTCTAGGTATCTATATGATCTACCTGATATAATTTGAGCTTGAGCTGTAATTTCAATTACACCACAGGCAAAGGCTAATGATGTGCCCTTTATCAATCCAATTAATGAATTTACAAGTCCTGGTACTGCAACCTCTGCAGCCTCTGGAATTATTATTTTAAATAATATTTGTGGATATGACATACCCATCGCATGTGCCGCTTCTATTTCACCTTTATTAACAGATATAAAAGCCGCTCTTATCGTTTCTGATGTAAATGCCGATTGATAAACACCTAACGCTAAAAATGCATATAATATTTTAGGTATTTCTCTTATTACTGAATTATCTGCCCCAAATGCTTGTAAAATAATAGGTACACCATAATATGCTACATATAACTGAATAATCATTGGTGTTCCCCTTATTACTGATAAATATATCTTAGCTATTTGCTCTAACACTATAATCTTTTTTATTCTTACAATTGCTAATAATAAACCAAGTACTAATGATATCAGCATTGCAACTAATGCTAATTCTAGAGTAATAGGCAGTTTTGATAATAATTCAGGCATTTGACCCCATACTCTATTCCAATCAAAAAATGATGAAAATATCATAGTCTTAAAGCCTCCAATTTATAATCCTAATTTAAGTAATTATCATAATCTGATGCAAGAGGTACAATATCAATACCTACCCATTCATCAGCTAATTTTTTTAATGTTCCATCCGTATATAATTGTTTAATTACCTCAGATACTTCTTTTCTTAGTTTATCTGATTTTTCTGTTTTTCCAAATAATAAATGTGATGTAGTGCTTTTTGAAATATTAGCTAATACATATTCATCTGGAATTACATGATATTCTAATTGACTATATTGTTCAGGATAAGCTTCTTTACTTGCTGTTAATGTTGCAATACTTGCAATTTCAACATAATTTCCACTTATATAATCTTGTAATTTAACTGTTGTATCTGCACTTGTATAATCTATAGTAATAGCCTTATCAGGATGCTCTTTATTATAATTTTCAATTGCATTAGTAATATTATTACCTGCAGTACCATATACCTTTTTACCTGCAGCAGCTATATCATCAAATGTAGTATAGGTTGTACCCTTAACTGAATTAATTACATATTTTGCTCTTGTATATGGATATGAAAAATAAAAGCTTTCTGCTCTATCAGCATTATAAGTCCAGTTATTAAATGTAAAATCAACAGTACCTGTTTGTGCATCTGTTAATGCACTACTGTTTAATTTAATTTCCAATTCATATTGAGGTAATCTACTAAATACCTCTTTAACAACTGCAACGTCATATCCCTTTAATTCTCCGCTTTCTGTTTGATAAATATATGGCTTAGGTGAGCCTTTTGTTTCAGCAACTATCTTTATTTTTTCATTGCTTTTACCATTACAAGATGCTAATCCTATTGCAGTACCTCCTATTAAAACTAATGCTAAAAATTTTGATATTATTCCTCTTCTCATAATTCTCTCCTTATAATTTTTTTAGAGACCTTCTTTTAGAAAGCCTCTTTAAATTACTAATTCTTTAATAATCCCTTTAATGGATTAATTGATGCATCAACTGATAAGATAAAATTCTTATCTTGTCTTACCTCTTGACGTGGATCATTCCATTTTGTAGTAGATATTTCAGATTGATAATCTTCTACTGTTTCACCTTCTGGGTGTCTTAAGAATATATTATTAGGATCACTAGATAACTTAGCTCTTGCATGATCTGTTTTTAATTCAATATCCCAATCAATTTTTGATGCGATTCTAGGTAAATATGTACCAAATGATTTTTTCTCAGCTTCTCCATTATCCTTTGGAATATTTGTATATCTTTTAAATTCAGGCACACTATATAATTCTTTTATATATTCCCATACATTCTTATATTCTGATACTCTTTTCTTTTGTGGACCAACATTTACATAAAAATCTGTTTCCCATTTAATCAATGATACATATGCTCTAATATCAGAATCAGTTATATAATCTCCAAATAAGAATCTATTTGTTTCTAATCTCTTATCTAATTTTTCTAATGCCTCATGGAAAGCTTTTTGTCCATCTTTATAGCCTTCTGGAGATTGAGCAAATGCTTGACGATAATGACCATCATTTATATTTGGGAATAGCCAATCATTAAATTCATCAATTTCCTTTCTATATTTTTTAGGATATAGATCTGGCGCATCCTTTGGTTGAAACTTTCTAAATTGAACCTCTAGATAATTTGTTAATCTATGATAATCATTATTAACAGCCTTCTTTTCCTTATAATCAGCTAATGTTGGAGTTGTAGCTCTACCTGTAAAATTAGGATCAGTATTTAAATATAAATCTGATAAGAAATAAACTCCTGTATATTTATCTTTAAATAATGGCTCCTCTGGGAAACCCCACCCATATTTATTGGTTTCACCAGTGTGTGATACCTTATAATCTAAAATTACATCGTGTAAGCCTAATAAATCTCTAGCAATAACTGGTCTATTACTCCAATTACAGCCGGGTGACCAATAAATAATATATCTATCCTTGTCAGCCTTTAATTCATTTTCCTTATCTCCAAATGGAGTAATTAAATAATTATGCTGTCTAACCCAAAATCCTCTTTCGTCAATTTCTCCTTTATGAATTTGAGGTCTTGGCTTTGAACCATTTTCTTTAGCGAAATATTCTGCTAAATTATCTGTATATATAACATTATTACTTTCTTTTGCAACCTTTTGCTTATGTGCATTTAATCCGCATGCTAAATTAATCTCTCCCATTTTTTAATCCTCCTTAATTAATTTAAATATACGTAATCAGAATCTAGTGGTGATACATCAAATCCCACTAATTCTTCTGATAATTTTTTTAATGTTCCATCATCATGTAATTGTTTAATAACTTCTGATATTTCTTTTCTTAATGAATCAGAATTCTTATTAACCTTACCAAATAATAGATGTGATGTAGCACTTGATGTTATATTTGCTGAAACATATGTATCATCAATATTAGTTAATGTTAATTGACTATATCCATCAGGATATGCTTTAGCAAAACTATATAGAACTGGTAAATCACCAATTTCAACATATTCTCCACTTGCATAATATGGAATCTTTGCTGAAGTATCTAGTTCAGTATATTCAATTGTGATTTGTTTTGTTGGATTTGCCTTATTATAATTTTCGATTGCGTTAGTAACATTATTACCTGCACTACCAAATACTTTCTTTCCTGCTTCTGCAACCTCTTCAAAAGTTTTATAAGTTGTTCCTGTCTTAGAATAAATTCCATATTTAGCTCTTGTATATGGATATGAGAAATAATAGCTTTCTGCTCTATCAGCATTATATGACCAGTTATTAACTGTAAAATCAATAGCTCCAGACTGTGCATCTGTTAAAGCTGATGCAGATACTTTTAAATCTAATTTATATTTTGGTAATCTCTTAAATACCTCATTTAATACAGCAATATCATAACCCTGTAAATCGCCTTTTTCATCTTGATAAATGAATGGTGCGGGAGCTCCTCTTGTTTCAGCTAAAATAACTGTTACTCCTTCTTCTCCCTTTGATGAACATGATGCAACACCTACTAGTGCAATAGCACCTACTCCTACTAAAAACATTTTTCTTAATTTCATAATAATTTTCTCCCAATTTTTCCTTTTTTTGCAAAAATAATAAAAGCGAGACTGAAATCTCGCTTAAAGTATAGATATAATATAAAATGCTTCTACAATTTATATTTTAACCTCTTCTTATAGCTGATTTCGGCACGACAAAATATTGCTGTATTCATTTGCATACAACAACACATACACATCATATTTAAATTTGCTAGCTTAATTGTATTAATATTTTGCATATAGCTTTGTCTCCTTTTCATACTATTCCTACCAAATTAGTAGGTTAGCTATATGATACACTAATTTTTAAAATCTGTCAATAATATTTTTTCAAAAAAATTTAAAATTATAATAAAAAGAAAATGGGTGACATTTTATGTCACCCTAAAGGAGAAGTTGTGTGTATTGCAATTTTTAACTTAATTTTTTTGTAATATATAAGCTTCTTCTACATTAGCTTATTCGATAGTAATTCTTCTGGTTTGTGGTTTTACCTCTTTAACCTTACCTATAGTAATAGTTAAGATACCATTATCCATTTTTGCAGTTATATTATTTTCATCCATTTCATCTAAGTAGAATGATCTAGATAATGATGATTCACTAATCTCTTTAACTAAATAATTCTTCTTTTCATCTTTGTTTTCTTTTTTCTTATTAACACTAATAGTTAAAGTATTATCAGCAACATCTATTTTAATATTTTCCTTAGATACCCCTGGAATTTCTGATGTAACTTGATAGTTATCAGCATTTTCCATAATATTTGTCTTCATGTCTTTTTCTAAAACATTACCAAATAAGTCATTAAATTCATCAAATATACTTAAACAATTATTATTCTTAGATTCTAGATTATACATAAACATACCTTCTTTCTAATTAATAATATAATTATTGAATCTCAATAGTCTTTTTAGTCTTTTCTTCTTTTTTAACTGTAATATTAACAGCTAATAGACCATTTTCATAGGATGCCTTAATTTCATCCTCTTTAATATCACCAAAATTAATTGTTCTTCTTAGCTTTTGGTTATTTCTTTCATGAATCAAATACTTAGTATTATGATCTCTCTTAGGCATTTCTGCACTTAAAGTTAAGATACCATCTTCAAATTCAATTCTGATATCCTCCTTCTTAACTCCAGGAATTTCAGCTACTACCATATATCCAGTTTCTGTTTCAACTACATCAATTGGAAATCCTTTGTAGCCTCCATCATAAAACATATTATTAAATTCATTCATTAAACTATACAAATCATTTCTCATTTTTGTGTCCTTCTTTCTATTGGCACTCTATCTATCTATCTGCCAATTACACTTATAGTATAGCACATATTTTAGCACTGTCAATACCCGAGTGCTAATTTTTTTAAAATTTTTTTATTATTTCAAAAAATAAGACTTCTCTATGAGAAGCCTTATAAGAATAATTATTAATTTAAATTTTCATATCCATACATGAATAATTCTTCAAATGAGCATTCTGATAAATCATTCCATGGATATTTCAATATCCAATACATCTTATAAATCAAATAATTCTTATTATTAAAATATTATGATATTTATTTAAAATAAGCTTAAATAAATTACGGGAAAACATGGAAAAGAAAAAAGAACAGCTTATTATACTGTTCTCTTTAGCAATTCTTCTATATCATTTTCAGTATATATTTCTATTTCATTATTAATTAATAATGATGAAAATATACCATAACCTTTAATTTTAGTTTTAGTAAATGTACCATCATAAATATAATTTTTACCACATGATGGTGAGCCATCCTTTAATAAAGCTATTTTTATATTATTATCTTTAGCTATATTAAAAGCCATTTTAGCTCCTAAATTAAATTCCTTAGTTACATCTACGCCTCTATTAGATATTACAGTATTACCTTTAATCTCAGATGGATTTCTTGGTATAGATAAGCCACCTAATACCTCGGGGCATACTGGAATAAGCTCATATTTCTTTTTTAATTCTTCTACTAATTCATTATAATTATTCTTACCATTATATTTACAATTAGTACCAAGAATACAAGCTGATATTAAAAGCTTTTCCATTTTAGAATATTTCTTTTAGTCTAATAGTTTGTAATCTATCAGGACCAACACTAAATATAGCAACCTCTGAATGAGTTAATTCTTCTACTTTTCTAATATAATTCTTAGCATTTTCAGGTAATTCATCAAAAGAAGTTACATTAGTAATATCTTCCTTCCAGCCTGGAAGTGTTACATATAATGGTTCACACTTTTCTAGTTCAGCAAGTGTTGCAGGAACTGTAGTTACTTCCTTACCATTTAATTTATATGCATAACAAATTTTAACTTCATCTAAGCCTGATAATACATCAAATAGCATTAATGATAAATAATTAATACCAGATACTCTTCTTGCATAATTTAAGGCAACAGCGTCTAACCAGCCAACTCTTCTTGGGCGTTTAGTAACTGTTCCATATTCATGGCCACGCTCACGAATATAATTTGCAAGCTCGCCTTCAATTTCAGTTGGGAATGGACCTTCACCTACTCTTGTTGTATAAGCTTTACAAATACCAAGTACATTATTGATATATCTTGGAGCAATACCAGCATTTAGTGGTACTGAAGCAGCTGTAGGTGATGATGATGTTACATAAGGATATGTACCATGATCAATACATAGCATTACACCTTGTGCTCCTTCAAATAATACCTTAGAGCCTTTTTCGATTTCTTTTTCTAATAATTCTCCAGTATCACATACAAATGGCTTAATTTGACGGCCATATTCTACATATTCATTATAAATAGTATCAAAATCTAGGGTATCTAAGCCTAGCATTTTTAATTCCATGTTTTTAATTGTTAATGCATCCTTTAATGCAACCTTGAATAATTCAGGGTCGATTAAATCTGCCATACGAATACCAATTCTAGATGCCTTATCTGTATAACAAGGTCCGATACCACGCTTTGTTGTACCAATCTTCTTATCACCCTTGAATTGTTCATATGCACCATCTAGCATTTCATGATATGGTAAGACAATATGAGCTCTATTAGAAACGAATAATTGATAATCCTTGATTCCTCTAGCCTCAAGTCCTCTTAATTCTTCTAGCATTTGTTTTGGATTAATAACCATACCATTTGCCATTACATTTTTAATATGAGGATTAAAAATTCCTGATGGAATACTTCTTAATGCAAATTTTTCTCCACCAAATGTAATAGTATGACCAGCGTTATTACCACCTTGGCTTCTAACTACTACATCAGATTCTTGTGCGATATAATCTGTAATTTTACCTTTTCCTTCGTCGCCCCATTGGCTTCCTACTATAACTAATGTACTCATAAGTCCATCTCCATTTCTACAACATAATAATTATACTAAATATAATTAAAAAATACAAATATTAATTTTATTGCCTTTAAAAGCATTAAAGTGGGGCTTTCTACCCCACTTAATAAAATTGTTCTTACAAATTTGATATTATTAATTTACATATAACCAAATTAACAAAAACTTTATTGTGTTTTAAATCTATTTTCTAAAATTTCATCAAATTCAGCTTTATACCTTGTATAAATAATAAACTTCTTTTCATTAACAATCAATGTGTATTGATAAAATCTAGATATTCCATATTTTTTACATTCGTAACTACTAATATCAGAAATATTTAAATTAATTTTTGAGAATAAAGTATTCAACTTTATCCTACCCTCGCTTATCTCCAATCTATATTTCATAGCATATGTATACATATATATTCCAAATAAGAATAATGCAAAAAATACTATAGCATAATATATATTAGGAGCATAAAATGGATTTTTATTGAATAATATATTAGTTAGTATTGCTACGATAGTAAATGATAAGCCTATAATTATTGAAAATAGAGAAAATTTAGCTTCATTTTTCATTCCATCTACAATTTTTTTCATGATTTCTTTGTGATTCAACTAAATGTTGAATTTTATTCCTTTCTTTTTATAATATTGTTATTAAATTATAAATTTATGTGATTATTTTAGTAGTATAATTCAACCTATCTAATTTAATTTTAAAATAATGAAGGAATATATTCAAGGTAAAAATATACCTATATAACAAATAAGTGGGACAACCAATGTCCCACTTATAATATTATCTTACGATATCTCCTGGCTTACAATCAGCAATATTTACTAATTCTAAATATGAATCTGCTTCATCTGATCCACATAGTAACATACCATGTGATTCTTCGCCTCTTAATTTAATTGCCTTAAGGTTCTTAACAACAATAACCTTCTTACCAATTAGCTTTTCAGGCTCATAGAATTTAGCAATACCAGATACTATTTGTCTAACCTCTGTACCAATATTAATCTTAAATACTAATAATTTATCAGCCTTTGGATGCTTCTTTGCTTCTAAGATTTCACCAACTACTAGATTAATCTTTTCGAAATCCTCAATACCAATTTCAGGCGTAATATCAGGCTTAGCTGCCTCAAGTGCTTGCTTCTTTGCCTCTTCAGCTGCTGCAACCTTTTCCATTACCTCATTAACATCTAATCTTTGGAATAATACATCACACTTAGATACAACATATTCCTTATTTGTACCAAATGCTAAATCCTTATATTCTGTTAAATTAGTATTTAATGCTGCATATACCTTCTTAGCTGTTTCAGGAATAGCTGGCTCTAATAATAATGTACCAATTCTAATAGATTCTAATAAATTATATAAAACATTCATTAATACATCTTTTTTAGATTCATCCTTAGCTAAAGCCCAAGGTGCAGTTTCATCAATGAATTTATTAGCTTGACGTAATAATTTCATTGCTTCCTCTAATGCATCAGCTACTCTAAATTGATCCATTAAATTCTTATAATTTTTAACTGATTCATTAATTTGATTAATTAATTCATCATCAAAATCTGTTTTAGTTGATGGAACAATTTTTTCATCACCAAAATATTTTTTAACCATGGCAATTGTTCTATTAACTAAATTACCATATGTATTAGCTAAATCTGAATTAGTTCTTTCACATACTAATTCATATGTGATATTACCATCTTGTGCGAATGGTATTTCATGTAATACATAATATCTAACTGCATCAACACCAAAGTATGATGTTAAATCATCTGTGTATAATACATTATTTTTAGATTTTGACATCTTATTGTGGTTAGTTAAAATCCATGGATGACCAAATACCTGCTTAGGTAAAGGTAGGTCTAATGACATTAACATAATTGGCCAATAAATTGTATGGAATCTTAAGATATCCTTACCAATTAAATGAACATCACATGGCCAATATTTTTTAAATAATTCACCATAATTACCATTTACATCATAGCCTAAGCCAGTGATATAGTTCATTAGGGCATCAATCCAAACATAGATTACATGCTTAGGATCTGAAATAACTTGAATACCCCACTTATATGATGTTCTTGATACACATAAATCAGGAATAGGATTTTTTAAGAAATTGTTAATCATTTCATTCTTTCTTGATTCTGGTTGAATGAATTTTGGATTATCATTAATATAATTTAATAATCTTTCTCTATATGGCTCAAGCTTTAAGAAATAGCATTCCTCGCTATTTTTAGTAACCTTAGCTCCACAATCAGGACAGCAACCATCTACTAAGTCCTTTTCAGTAAAATATGATTCACAATCTACACAATAATATCCTTCATATTTTCCTTTATAAATATCGCCTTTATTTAGCATTTTTTCAAATGCTTCAGCAACGATTTTTTCGTGATCCTTATCAGTTGTACGAATAAAATGATCGTACTTTACATTCATCATGTCATAAGTATCTCTTAATTCCTTAGATACCTTATCTACATGCTCCTTTGGTGTAGTGCCTGCCTTAATTGCCTTTTGTTCAATCTTTTGGCCATGCTCATCAGTACCTGTTTGGAAATAAGTATCAAAACCATCTTTCTTCTTATATCTTACGATGCAATCTGCAAGTATAGCTTCATATACATTACCAATATGCGGCTTAGATGAAGTATATGCGATTGCGGTTGTTAAATAAAATTTCTTATTTTCCATTTTACGACACCTCACTTTTTAATATACTAATAAATTATAACAAAATTATTGTTAATAATCAATTAAATTAAAACGGCTTAAGCGTACACTTAAGCCATTATTTATTAGAATAATTTATCATATTCCATTTTTGATATCAAATCAGCAATATTTTTCTTAAATTCTTCTGTTAAATCCTTATCATCATTTTCTAAATGTAATATATTATTCTCTTTAATTAATTCAATTGAATAATATCCTACACAACTACCATTTCTAATAGCCATAAAGAATGGCACATGAATCTTTGGAATTAATGTATCCTTTACTAATTCATCAGATTTAAAATGAGATCTTTCGATAATTGCATAATATTTAAGTTTAATTTCTAAGCTTTTACAATCTCTTAAATCCTCTTTTTCACCATAAACATTAGTAAACACAGGATCATAATTATAAATAAATGGAAGTTTTTGTTTTTTTGCTTCTTCTACAACGATGTCAATTACATTATTACAATGAAAGCACCAATCTCCTCCAATGTAAACTAAGCCTGTATCAAAAGAATCAAATAATTTAATAAAATCATCATGACTAATACTTTTAATATAGCCACCGAAATCATTAGACATATTAAATTCCCCCTATTTGTTATTTTTATATACTAGATATTGTTTATACAATTCTTTTCTATCTAAATTTAGCTGTTTTGCAGTTTCTTTTATTGCTTCATTAGGCTTATATCCTAAATTAATTAGCTCATCAATTCTCTCCATAGAATTAATTTCTTCTTTATTATCATCCTTATATCCTTCAAGGATTAATACAATTTCACCCTTTAGTGGATCTAAATTGATTGCATCAGCTAAATTAGTTTCAATATATTCCTCAAATGTCTTTGTTAATTCTCTAGCAATACATATATTTCTATTTCCTAATACATTATACATATCTGTTAATGTATCCTTTAATCTATGTGGTGCTTCATAAAATATTATTGTATGAGTAATATATTTTAAATCATTTAGCTCACTAATTCTTTTAGATTGTTTTGAATCTAAAAAACCATAAAATGTATATGGCATAGGAGCTATTCCAGAGGCAATTAATGCACTAATACCTGCTGAAGGACCAGGGATAGTAGATACTCTTAATCCTTCTTTTCTTGCTTCCTTAACAATTTTATAGCCAGGATCTGATATAACAGGTAACCCTGCATCAGATATTAGGGCAATATTTTTGCCTTCTTTAATTTCTTTTACAACATCAAGTGTTTTTTCCTCTTGATTAAATTCATGATATGACTCAAGATGAGTAGTGATATTATAATGCTTTAAAAGATTAATAGAATTTCTAGTATCCTCAGCATATATCTTATCTACATTCTTTAATATTTCTATTGCTCGTAAGGTAATATCTGACATATTACCAATAGGAGTCGCAACAAGATATAAAATACCTTGATTAGAATCAAAGCTTCTTATTCTCATTAGTTCTTTAAAATACGAATAGTTTTTTCTCTTAAGTCACGTTCAGCATAAACAACAGAAATTAATTCTCTTCTCTTTTCTGCTGAAATATCTAATTCTTTTTGAATTTTTTCAAGGAATAATAATTCAGTTGTATTATATAAATCATCTTGCATTGAAATCATAACAAGATTTAAATATACAACATTTTTAACAACTGGATTTGATTCTTTGAAGAATTTAATAGTATTTTCTGCAGTGTCAGTTAAACGGAATGTATATTCATCCTTAACTGGCTCAAGCTCAGCCATTAGCTTATGTAATAATCTTTTTTCAACATCTGTTGGTTCACCATCAATATCTACCATATAGATAGCTAAATCCATAAACTTAAGCATTTCCTTTTTGTTTAATAAACTTAAAAACATTTTTATCACTCCTCATAATTATATATTTTTAGGACCTCATCAGTCCATTTGCCATCTTCTTTATAAACATAAAGTGGTGGAAGAATTCTTAAAGAACCCTCACTGCCATCCTTTATACCTTCTATTAAAATATGATTACATTCACTGTTCATCTTTGGATAAACAAGCTGCAATCTTTTTGGTTCAATATGATACTTTCTAAATGTATCTATTATTTCCATTAATCTATCTGGTCTATGAACCATTGAAAATCTACCTTTAGAATTTAAAAGTAGTGATGCTTCCTTTACTATATCATCTAGTGTTGCAAGTATTTCATGTCTAGCTATTGCTTTGGCATCAGTAGGATTAACATTGTGACTTCCTAATTTGAAAAATGGAGGATTACATGTGACTAAATCAAATGTATGCTTGCCTATTTTTTCATTTATTCCAATTAGATTATCATTAATTAATTCTATTTGATTTTCTAGATGATTATGTGATACTGACATTTCAGCTAGCTTATATGTGTATTCTTGTATTTCTACCCCTACTATTTTAGCATTAGTTCTTAATGTTAAATACATAGGAATAGGTGCGTTACCACTACATAGGTCACATATATTTTTTACTCCCTTATTAATTGAAGTAAAATATGCTAATAACATTGAATCAATTGAGAAATTAAATATATCAGGATCTTGGCAAATTTGATATTTTTCTCTACCTAATAGCTCATTCCAAATTAAGGGCATTTTCAAATTCCTCATCTAAGTCATAGTTATTAGTTTTATTCTTATTCTTTTTACCAGATGGTAAGAATTTAACATCATCTAATTTTAAATAGCCAAATGAATTCTCTTCATTTTGATATTTAACCTTTAGATTTCTATTTATGACATCACAAGATAATACCTTGGCAGGTCCATTTTCTGTTTCAACTATATCTCCGATATCTGGGGCATTCTTTCTTAATTCTGTATATAATTCATTTTCGTAATTAATACAGCATAATAGCTTTCCACAGTTACCACTAATTTTTACTGGGTTTAATGATAAGCTTTGGTTTTTAGCCATTTTAACAGATACATTATCAAACTGAGTAATGAATGTTTTACAGCATACAATCAATCCACAAGGACCAATTCCACCAAATACCTTAGCACCATCTCTACTTCCTACCTGACGAAGTTCAATTCTAGTATGATATATTTCAGCTAAATCTCTAACTAAATCTCTAAAATCAACTCTTCCCTCAGATTCAAAATAAATAATTAGCTTAGCTCTATCTAATGTATATTCAGCCTCTAATACCTTCATTTCAAGATTATGCTCTTTTGCGAATCTTTTTGTATTAGCTACAATTTCATCTTGTTCACTTTTATTCTTTTCATAATTGTTAATGTCTTCTTGTGTTGCGATTCTTACAATATTTTTTAATTCTGATGTTAAGCTTTTTTCACTTAAATCGAATATTTCTCCAACACAATAGCCCATTTCAATTCCCCTAATGGTATTAACAACTACCTTATCTCCATCAGTAATATTTAAATTACCAACTCCAAAGAAGTATCTCTTACCAACAGGCTTAAATTGTACCTTTATAGCCTTCATATAAACCTCTATACAATCTTAGTTACAAGCTCATGAAATACATTCTTAGCTGTAACATTACTTTTTAATTTTGTAAATAAAGAAAGAGTCATTTCAAGTAGATCCCTAAGTCTCTTAATATTCTTCTTTCTATATGTGATAATTTTATCACATAATGGGTATAAAATCAAATTACTATCAGGACCAACACAAATATTTGCATCTTCTAAAAATAACAAATACCAAGTCAATAAAATATTTAAATTCTCTGAATTTGAAAATATAGATAAATGGTTCAAATAATAATAAATTGATTCCTTAGGCTTTTCAATATTTATTAAATCTAAAAATGCTGCCTTAAAGGTTTCAAAATTAACATTTTTTATTATTGCTTCTGCTTCATCAGGATTATTTGTTAGGCCTGTAGCTAAAATACTTGATAATTCATCATAGCCTGCATCTATTAGTATCTTAGCTCTTGATGCATGATCAATTGCGTTAAAATGCTCAATAATACATCTAGATCTAATTGTTGTAACTACATTAGATAATTCCTTCGCAATAAATATACCAACTGTTGGTGTTTTATTTATAGGCTCTTCAATAAATTTTAATAATGAATTTTGAGCAGCACTTGATGCTGTATCTATTCCATCTACAATATAAACTCTAGTACCATCAACTAATGATGTTTTTGCAAATTCCTCTTGTAATTCTGTTACCTGTTCCTTAGAAATTAGCTTTTTATCATCCTTGATACCAATATAATCAACATTCATATGGTTACCAGTAAGAATTGTATTACAAACATCACATTCCAAACAGCCACCATTAGGACAATAAAGTAAGGCAGCTAAAGCATAAGCCATTTCCTTTTTGCCTGTTCCCTCTTCTCCGTAAAAAAGGTATGCATGACTCAAGCGACCATTAGCCTTAGCTTTTTTCAGCATATTAAATATATTTTCTTGAGTTTTAACAACCTTTTTAACGTCCAAGATTTCACCAACTTCCTATGTGCTTTAAAACAATATCTATACAATCATTTACTACTTCATCAAGTGGCTTATTACCATCTACTCTTACAATTCTTTCTGGATACATTTCTAATACCTTATGATATCCAGCATATACATTTTGATGGAAATCTATCTTTTCTTGATCTAATCTATCACATTTACCATCTCTATCCTTATTTGACATTCTTTTTAATGCTACCTCTGGTGTAACATCAATAAAGATAGTTAATGAAGGTAAATAATCTAAGGCAAATGAATTGATTTTTAAAATCTTATCCATTCCAAGTCCTCTAGCATATCCCTGATATGCAAGGCTTGAATCTAAAAATCTATCACAAATTACAACCTTACCTGAATTAATTGCAGGTATTACCTTTTGTGTTAAATGCTGCATACGACTTGCTGCATAAAGTAATGCCTCGCATTCAGGTGTCATATCTGTATTTTTTACATCTAATATAATATTTCTAATATCCTCTGCAATTCTAATTCCACCAGGTTCTCTAGTAGATATAAAATCAATATTCTTTTCCTCAAATACTTTTGTTATAGCATTAATTACTGTAGTTTTGCCGCTACATTCTCCGCCTTCAAAAGTAATAAAACCTTTCATTTCCATAATTAATTCTCCATAAAAACATTTGATTATATTATATAACATTTATTATTTTCTTTAAATATAAAATATTTAAAAGATATATTATAAAACCTTTATTAATTCTTCATACATTTGAGGAATTCCATTAATAACTGTGTCATATACAATAGTTAAATTAATATTACCATACGCGTGAACAATTCTGTTTCTCATGCCCTTTATTGCTGCCCATGGAACATTGGGATGTTTTAATTTAAAATCATTTGATAAATACGCATTATTTTCAGATATTTGAATTATTCTAAACATTATTGAATCAACCAATAATTCATTATTTTCAATTTCTTCTTTTGTTTTATTTTTTGTATGTTCAATAACAAATTTTAAATCATTAATTATTCTATTAATATAATAAGTATCGTTTTTTATATTATCCATATATCTTAACTCCATCTCGTAATATTTCTTGGACAAGAATGCTATTATTATCTAACTGAGAAATATCTAATAAATCTATTTTTTTCTTTAGATTCTCTCGTAATTCTTCAATTAATTCATAAAACTTAAGTCCGTCGACTGGCATAGAAACTAGTAAATCAATGTCACTCTTTTCAGTTGGTGTTCCTTTGGAATATGATCCAAACAAATAACAATATTCCACAAAATATTTTTTAAATATTGGACTACAAATATCTTTTATTTGTTCAATTGTAAGGATTCCATGTTCTTCGTCTATTAAATTATATTCATTTAAACGACTTATTATATACTGATATTTTATTTTATTTACCTTATCTTCATCAGATTCATATCTCTTATATGTCCTTAAAGGGATAGATAAATAATCAGCACATTTAGCTTGAGATAAGCCTTTTATAATTCTTAATTCTTTTATTGTCATATTCTCACCTATAGAAATTATACAATGTTGGCACCAAAAAGTCAATGTACTTGGTGCCATTTTGGCACTAATAAGTCAGTATTATGGTGTCATTTTGGCACTATTTACTAGTTAACATAGTGTCAAAATAATAAAAGTGGCCAAAAGCCACTTCATTATTCATCTTTATAATTTACTTTATATAAATATAATCCACATCCAGGTGCTACCTTATGACATATCTTAGGATCACATTTTTCTAATATTTCTTCTATTAATGATTTATCCTTAAAGCCTCTACCTATTTCAATTAAGGCTCCCATCATTCTTCTAACCTGATATTTTAAAAAACCTGTACCTATAAAAACAAATTCTAATTTTCCATCTAATCTATTTATATGAGCATCAAAAATTGTTTTATTTGTATCTTTTCTTTCATCTATTTGAGCTGAAGCAAAGCCTTTAAAATCATGAGTTCCTATAAATAGCTTTATTGCTTCATCCATTTTATCAATATCTAGATTAGTTATATTAGGCATATATCTAATTGTTAAAGGATCATATTCAGATATATTTATATAATATCTATATTCCTTGGATATTGCACTAAATCTCGCATGAAAATCATCAGATACATGAGATACGCTAATAATATGAATATCCTCTGGTAAAAATGAATTTAATCCTCTTTTTATTCCATTATCAGGTAAATCCTTATCTAAATCAAAATGAAATACCTGTGCTTTCGCATGAACATATCTATCAGTTCTACCTGATGGATATATTTTAACATCAATTCCAAGCATCTTTTTAATTGCTTCTTCTATACATAGCTCAATAGTTATTTCATTATCTTGAACCTGAAAGCCCATATAATTATATCCATCATATGATACTACACATTTATATCTCATTAGAATATACCCACCATATGTAATATAACTACAACGAACATTGCAATAACTACAAAAATACTAAAGAAATCAATAAATCTAAATTTTAATAAATCTATTTTAGTTCTTTTAGCACCTATTACATAGCCTCTTGCTTCCATCGCATTTGATAATTCATCTGCTCTTTTAAAGGATATAACAAACATTGGAATTAATAGAGAAATTATTTGATTAACCTTATCCTTTAGGCTTCCTTCATTAAAATCAACACCACGTGATGCTTGGGCTGCCATTATCTTTTTACTTTCTGATAATAAGGTAGGAATAAATCTTAATGTTAGTGATATCAGCATCGCAAATACGCCAACAGGTATTTTAAATAGCTTTAATGGAGATAATATCCATTCAAGTCCATTATTTATATCTGTAGACATTGTAGTTAATGTTAATATTTGAGTAATAGATATCATTAATACAATTCTTAAGAAAATAAATCCACTTTTATTTAATCCTGCTTTATATATTTCAAAATTAAAATCATTCCATTTCATATTATCAAATGGCCAAGTCCATGCATAATTCCACCCTGTATCTACAAATGGATTTTTCCATAATACTAAAAAGCCAATAAATACTAATAATAAGAAAAATATTGTTTTAAATGGAATATATTTCTTTACTAAAAAATATAATACTAATAAACCTACTATTATTAATAATTGCCAAAGCCCTATTTGCATTTGGAAGGTATAAATTGGATTAGGGTCTAGGTCTGTACCTTTTGTGTATATTAGCTGTAATAATACAGTAAATAACAATAAGAAGATTACGCCCTTAATACTTTTTAATATTTTAATTATATTTATTCTTGCTGATAAAATAATTAAAAAGAAAATACCTAATGCACATGCCATCCAAATTAAATCTGGAATTAAAAAGATTAATGCTATTAAAGCGATAGTAAGTAATATTTTAGTTCTAGGATCCATTTTATAAATCCAGCTTTTACCTGGAACATATTGTCCAAATGTAAAATTATTCATTACTATCACCTACCTTTATATCTTCTAATTTTTTTAGAAGATCCTCTAGGGTATAGGTATCATAAGATATATTTAATTTTAATTTACCATTTAAATAATCAATTAATTCTAAAACCTCAGGCTTAGATAAATAATTATCCTTATAAATATTTGATTTAAATAATTCTTCCTTAGAGCCATCATATTTTAATATACCATTATTTAATACAACTACTCTTGTTGCATATTGATATACTAAATTCATATCATGAGTAATTATAATAATAGTTTTACCTGTTTCTTTATGGATATCATAAAATAATTCCATTATTTCCTTAGCTCCAAGTGGATCTAATCCTCTTGTTGGCTCATCTAATAATAAAATATCAGGATCATATGCTAAAATACCAGCTATTGCTACCTTTCTCATTTGACCACCAGATAAATTAAATGGTGATTTATCTAATAAAGCCTCTATTTTTAGCTTCTTAGCTACCTCAATAGCTTTAGCCTTTGCTTCTTCCCTTTTCATACCAAAATTAATTGGAGCGAACATAATGTCCTTTAATACCGTTTCTTCAAATAACTGATATTCAGGGAATTGGAATACATATCCAACTCTTTTTCTAACCTTTTTAAGCTTAGGATTCTTTCTTGGATTTGGAGTTAATATACTATCAAATACACATACATTACCCTTAGTAGGCAATTGTAATCCATTCATATGCTTTAAAAGTGTAGATTTACCAGATCCTGTTTTTCCAACTATTGCTATAAATTCATTTTTTTCATTAATATCTAGAGATATATTTTCAAGGGCTGTAAATACCTCATGCTTCTTAATGCCTCTAAATGTATGGTCTACTTCTTTAAATGATATTCCCATATAGCATCAATTAGTTCCTTGTTTTGATTTAATTTTTCATTTTCCTTTGCCAAAAAGGCTGCCCTTAAGCCAAATGGCATATCTAGATTAGATGATAATAAAACATCTCTTCTTTCGAAGATTTCTTCAGGCTTACCTGATAAAATCATATTACCTTCTCTCATAACTATAACATGATCACTTTTAGAAGCTAAATTTAAGTCATGAGTAATAGTTATGATTGTTTTATTATATTTAGTATGTAATTCTTCAATTATTTCAGTTATTTCTTTAGTCCCCTGTGGATCTAGCATAGATGTCGCTTCATCTAGGATAATAACATCACAATTAAGTGCTAATATACCAGCTATAGCAACTCTTTGTTTTTGTCCACCAGATAATGTTTGTGGTTCTCTTTCTAGATATTCATTCATATCTACCTTTTTAGTATATTCATCAATTAGCTTTATCATTTCATCTCTTGGTACCATATGATTTTCTAAGCCGAAAGCAATATCATATTTAACATTATAACCAACAAATTGATTATCAGGATTTTGAAATACTATTCCTACTTTTTTTCTAATATCATTAACAGTATTTTCATTTAATGTAATACCATCATATGAAATAGAACCCTTTGTAGGCTCTAATAATCCTACTAAAAGCTTAGCAATAGTTGATTTACCACTACCATTATGTCCGATAATAGAAAGCCATTCATGATCTTTAACATCAAAAGATACATCTGTTATAGCTACATCTTTTTCACTATATGCATAAGTTATATTTTTAACTTCAATCATAAATGTCCCTCCTTATCATAAACGATTTAAATTATAACATTATTTAAATGAAAAAAAAAGCACCGATATAAATCGATGCATTATATTTTATTGGAGCCACAGAACGGAATTGCTTAGTGATTATTTTTTTATGTTTTAGAATACACATCACTAAGTCGTCCAAGGCGCGTTTTTCCCGATTTTTCTATCTAAACATTTTATTCTTACTACATAAAATATTGAATACAATTTCAGATAAAGATAGAATTTTTATATTTCGTTCATATTCTATTATTTTTTTATCACTATCTATTAAATCTTCTTCCATTCCAACAAATTTAGAAAAAAATATCTCAACTTTATTTTTCGATTTTGAAATAAATGTTTCTATTCCTTCATCAGTTAAATATTGAATAAATTCTAACAATGAATTATCAAAATGTTTTTGTTTAAGAGCATTACATATTTTTAAGGATAATTGTTCATTCTTTAATTGAATGATTATATAGTATTCTTCAAATTCATATTCTGGATTGATTGTTTCTTTTTCAAAAGCATTTAACACCAATACTTTTAATTCTTCATAATCAGTAACTATGCTTTCTAAAACTATTATTTCTTCCATGGTAATCACCTAATTTCATAAGTTATTGTTCAATCACCTTACATTATTATTATAGATTTTTTGCCTTATTTTTTAGAAAATTTTTTAAATTTTTTTATTGTGCTAAAAATAAAGAACTATATCATCAAATGCTGTCTTTAAAGTGATATTTAAGTTCTCATCACCTTTAGCATTTTTAGTTACATTAGAAAATAATTCTGATGGCTTAATATAATAACCTAAAGTAGTAACGACATCACTTCTAATTGATTCAGCATCTTCATCTGATGCATTTTCATAATTAAAGTCAAGATTTCCAGTATCATGTTCATTCTTATTTACATAGTTAGTAATATTTTCAGAAATAAAAAAATGGCTTAACTAAGCCATTATTGTTAATATTGGAGCCACAGAACGGAATCGAACCGTCATCATATGCATGGCAAGCATAGGTACTAACCGTTGTACTACTGCGGCATTTTCAACGTGCGACATTATTATAGCAAAGAGATTTTTTGTTGTCAACAATAATTTTATCATTTTTAAAAATATTGAATAAAAATAATATCGTGATATAATCAAGAATTGGAGGAGTTATAAATTATGAGACATAAATTTAATTTATATTTAATTTTTGGAGTAGTTTTTCTTGCAGCATTTTGCATATTAATATTTTTATTAACACTAGATACTGCAGTTATAGCACCATCAGGTGAACCAGTTGGATTATCACATATCAATAATTTAGTGAAATATAATGAAAATAAAACCTTAGATAAAATATCAGATGTCCTTCTATATCTATCATTTGCAGCTGTAGCATTAGGTGTTGGCTTAGGTATTTATCAATTAGTTAAAGAAAAGAATTTAAAAAAGGTTGATTTAGATATCATAATCTTTGGTGTTTTTGTTGTTATTTCAGTTATTCTTTGGATATTATTTGATAAATTAGTTAAGATAAATGTTAGACCAATTGATCCAAACGAAGGCTCATTCCCATCAACTCATATTTTTGTTACAACATTCTTTATGCTAGCATTACATTATTTATTATGTAAATTATTTGATAATAAATTAATTAAATATGGTAGCCTAGCTTTAGCTATATTATTTATCGTTTTAGTAACAATCTTTAGAGTAGCAGCTGGTATGCATTATATAACAGACGCAATCGGTGGATTATTCATTGGATTATCATTCTATTTCCTATCATTTGGTATAGCAAAGAATTTTATGATTCCAGAAAAGTAAAATGCGAGAAATCGCATTTTTTCTTTTTAAATAATATGCTATAATCCTATTTAGGAGAGCTAAAATAATATGAAAAAAATAATGTATCATTTAGAATACATCTTAATATTACCATTAGCTATTATGTCTATATTATCAGCTATTAACGAGAATTTCATTCTATTATTAGTTGGAGTAGGCTTATTTTTAGAAGCTATATGCTATATCTTTTTAGCAGCTAATAATAACAAATTAAAGATATCAACAGGATTAATATCATTTATTAATGGGGCAGGCTCTATAGTATCTCTTTTGTTTTTAGCTATAAGTATGCTACCTAATACAGCACCAATGTATTATATAATTTATACACTATGCTATCTTATATTTAAAATATTTTCATTCTTCTATTATAGGCATATAAAAGATGATTTAATGGCTACTATATATAAAGAATTTTCAATTGTTATAATTATGCTGTTAATTAATCTACTAGCATGTATAATCTTTTATAACTTTGATCCTGATGAATCATTATCATACATGATAGATATGCTAGTTAAAATATTTGTTAATAATTATAAAGAATATGATACATTAAAATTCTATTTATTAGTTATTAAAATAGCTATCAATTTTATTACATCATTATTTGTTTCTTATTATTCTACATCTAGCTTAATATTATTATTAAAGAATAGACCATTAACTATTAAAGAAAAAATAAAATCAATATCAGATTTTATCCAAAAATATAATATAGCATTTATAATGGGGGAAATATTTAATACTATAATTTTAATTGTTTATTCATTAAAAATACCTGAAAATAATCAGTATATCTATATTTCGTTTTTCTATTTATTAATTCTTACTTTAAGAACATTATTATTCTTCTTAAATAAACTATTTAATAAAAAATATAAAGATGATCCATATAAATTATATAAAAGACAATTTATATTATTAATTATAGTATCAACATCCTTTATCTTATTTAACCAAATATTAAATTCAGTACTAATTACTATATCAGCTCAAAATAATAATCCAAACGCATTTCCAATTTGGTGGTTATTTTTGATTATATTGCCATTTTCATCTTACGGTTTTATCTTATCCATAATATCTCATAAAAGAGCTAGAATGAACGATAATGGCTATTTACTTGCATATTCTAATTTATCTTTTATATCATCTATGTATATGTTATTTGGATCAATAATCTTTGTTTTAGCTAGATTAAATGATAATGTATCAAACATTTTATGGTATATATTATTAGCATCAGTAATAATAGCTGAATTAACAATTTCTATATATTCATTAATTGTAGGTATAAGAGGCGTAATAGGAAAAAGAAAAAAGCCAGAGGATTTCCTGGCTGATAACATGGAAGATGAGTAATCATCTTCTTTTTATTTACATTTTTTCTCTATAAATTTTAAATAATCTGAGGCTTTTTTAGTTAATACCTCAAATCCAAAATATTTTAATATTTCTCTATGTAATTCTTCCTTCTTAAAATTAAGTGTATCTACTAATATTTTCATTTCTTGATAACAAATATCATATATTTGTCTTTCATAACCAGTTCTTAGGGCAGTAACCTCAAAAACACCACTAGCTGGCCATAATACCCTATCATAAAAATTATCAGTTTCATTAAATCCTAAATTCTTAATATGAAGGTTAATAATATCTAAAGCCTTTTGACTAATCTTTCCAATACCAAATGCTTCTCTTAATCTAGCCTTAACTAAATTCATAGTTATAGGAGCTTCAGTATTAACAATAGATAACAAATTTTCGTCTAAAGCCTTTAGTGTAGCTTCATTTCCATCATACATTGAATTTAAATCCATTTTAATTAATTTTGCAAAAGAATAATTTATAGTATTCATATTTCCTCCAAAAAACGTATTTGTTAATATTATTATAATATATTATTTTTTTCTTTTAAATACCAAATATTTAGTTAAAATTTAGTTATCTTAAAGAAATTCACATTTTTTACGGAATTATTTAAATATTTTTCCCAAAACATCTTGCTAAAATATAATTGTCAAAAGACAGAAAGGAGCCAAATAAAGTAATCTGTAATCATACTTCTCCCCCAAACAAAACTAATTACAGATTAAATAAGTAAGTCCTAGAAACTTTTACTCCTTTTTTAGGACTTACTTATTAGATTTATTTAGCTCATATGACTTTTGCATACACAATAAATTAATTTTTCTTATTTTTCTCTCCCCCATAGTAGGGGTTTTCTTCTTTTTAAAGAAGATTTTTTTATTTAAAAAGAAAAGAATGTGAAATTGTTTCACATTCTTAATTAATTAACGTATGGGCTTTAAAATAGTTTCTCCACCCATATATGGTTGTAATGCCTTTGGTACATTGATTGAACCATCTTCATTATAATTATTTTCAATCACAGCAATTAAGCCTCTTGGAGATGCTACTACAGTATTATTTAGAGTATGTACTAAATATGTACCATTTTCATTTTTAGTTCTAATACCAAGTCTTCTTGCTTGAGCATCACCAAGTGTTGAACAAGAGCCAACCTCAAAATACTTCTTTTGTCTTGGACTCCATGCTTCTACATCACATGATTTAACCTTTAGGTCAGCAAGGTCACCAGAACAGCATTCTAGTGTTCTTACAGGTACATCAAGTGATCTAAAGAATTCAACAGTATATGACCACATCTTATTATACCAATCCATTGATTCTTCCGGCTTACAGATAACGATCATTTCTTGTTTTTCAAATTGATGTACTCTATAAACTCCACGCTCTTCAATACCATGAGCGCCTACTTCTTTTCTAAAGCATGGTGAATAAGATGTTAATGTGATAGGTAAAGATTCCTCTTTAACAATTTGACCTTTAAATCTACCAATCATTGAATGCTCTGAGGTACCAATTAAATATAGGTCTTCACCTTCAATTTTATACATCATATTTTCCATTTCAGCAAATGACATAACTCCATTAACTACATCTGATCTAATCATGAATGGAGGAATACAATATGTAAATCCTTTGTTGATCATGAAGTCTCTAGCATATGATAGCATAGCTGAATGTAATCTTGCGATTGGGCCACATAAATAATAGAAGCCATTACCAGAAGTTCTTCCTGATGCTTCCTTATCTAAGCCATCAAATCTAGCCATAATATCTGAATGATATGGTATTTCATATGCAGGAACTACTGGTTCACCATATTTTTGATTTTCTACATTTTCTGAATCATCCTTACCTACAGGTACAGATGCATCAATAATATTTGGAATAACCATCATTCTCTTTTGAAGCTCAGCTGTTAAAGTTTCAAGCTCAGGATCGATTTCTGCAATTCTTTCATTGTTTTTAGCAACTGTTTCTTTTACCTTATTTGCTTCATCAATCTTCTTTTCTCTCATTAAAGCTCCAATTTGTCTTGATAAATCGTTTCTTCCTGCTCTTAAGCTTTCTGCTTCTTGCTTTAAAGCACGAATCTTCTTATCAATATCAATTACTTCATCTACTAATGGTAATTTTTGATCTTGAAATTTCTTTTTAATATTTTCTTTTACAATTTCAGGATTTTCTCTTACAAATTTAATATCTAGCATTTTTATTCTCCTCCTATAAAAAAAGTCCTAAAAGAAATTAATCTTTAAGGACGAATTACCGTGGTGCCACCTTAATTCTAGCTTCCGCTAGCACTTTTAATTAAATTATCCATCAAGGCTAGATTCATATAATTTATCATACTGTATCGCACCTAACTACAGCTCTCTTAAATGTATCATTATATTACTTGTTCCTATCACTTGGAATTACAAAAAATATTATAATATATCTAAAAATTTTTTTCAAGAAAAAACTCTACGATTTCTCGTAGAGTAATAACTATTTAACATCTCTTTTATTAAATGCAAATAATCCTAAGAATATTAATAATGCTGCAAAGCCTAAAGGACCAAAGATAAATGCTAAAATTTCATAATATTCGAATCTTAAATTGCATAATGCAGTAGATTGATAACTTAAATTAAAGCATTTTAAGAATGTTAATATATCAATAAAATTAGTTTGTGAATTATTATTAATTAATGTTTCAATTAATCCCTCATATATACCTTCTAGAATTAAACATACAAATATTAAAATAATTGGCATTATAATTGATAATGCTGTCTTATTTAATCCTATTGTAAATAAGCATACAATACTAGCATATACAGCTATAATTAAGATTGATACAACTAAAGCTATAAAATAATAACCAATATCATTAATAAATGTTCCACCAATATTATCATAATAAAATAATATTCCAGCTAAGCCAAAGCTTAATAATGATGAAATAAAAATAACTGAGAACATAAATACAAATAATGTAATTAATAATGATAAATAAATTTGAACTCTTGTATAGCCTGCAATTATTTTATTTCTAACTGTACCATATGAAAATTCACTAGCTAAAACTGTAGTAAACATAATTATTGATAATAATAGAGGAATACCTAAGCTAAAATGAATGTACGAAAAACTCTTTGCAAAAGATAATTGTATTGGACCGCCTTGCGAATTAGCTATATTTAATAATTCTTGAAATAAATACATTAATGCAGGGTAACCTAAAGCATATACAACACAAATTATAGCAAGGATTAGAAATTGTTTAGTTTTTAAAAATCTTAACATATCAGTTTTTAATAAATTACGCATTTCTAACACCTCCTACAATAGATAAATAATAATCCTCGAAAGAAGATTCTGTTGTTTTAATATCAATTATCGCAATAGCCTCTTCCATGAAATATTTGATTATATCATTAATATCAATTTCACCTAATAGAATGATTTCTCCATCCTTATAATCTAAGATGTCAGATTTTACATGCTGTTTTAATATAGCAAATGCTTTTTCATTATCAGTTGTTTTAATATGTGTTTGTTTTGTTTCAATATCCTTTAAATCCTCACTAGAGATTTCTTTTACTAATTCACCTCTAGAGATAATTCCATATGATGTAGCAACTAAGGCAAGCTCTGTTAGGATATGAGATGAAATTAAGAATGTGATTCCTCTTTCCTTATTTAGCTTTAAAATAAGATTTCTCATATTAACAATACCTTCAGGATCTAGACCATTTAAAGGCTCATCTAGGATTAAGAATTCAGGATCTGCAACTAAGCAAATTGCAATACCTAATCTTTGACGCATACCTAAAGAGAATTTATCTGCATGCTTTTTCCTACTTACGCCTTCAAGGCCTACTATTTTAATAAGGTCAGCTACCTTCTCTTCATCAACAGGTAATCCAAGCATTCTCATTTGCATTTTTAAATTTTCATGAGCACTCATATTTAAATAAATTGATGGTGATTCTACTATCGCACTAATTTTTCTTCTAACCTGTGATATTTCTTTATCATCTGAATTAACACCAAATAGTTGATATGAACCACTTTCTGGGAATATTAATCCTGTAACAATTCTAATAATTGTTGTTTTACCTGCTCCATTTTCACCAACGAAGCCATAAATATCTCCCTTTTTTACATGCATTGATACATTACTTAATACTCTTTGGCTCTTATAGAATTTACTAATTCCTTCTGTGACTAAAACATAATCACTATCATTATACTGATTTTCCATTTTATTCTCCCTTTTCTTCTTTATTTTCTTCATCTATAGAAACAACTTCAGGTGATTCTTCCTTTGTCTCTATAACTTCAGTAACACTATTGTTGCTTGCTTCTGCAATTGGCTCTTTTGTTTCTTCCTTTTTGTTATGAGCGTTATATTCGCTCCTAATATAAAAATAGCCAATAATTACACCTACAACTAATATTGCAACACCTGCGATTAATGCAAAATACCATTTGCCTGTTGTCTTTAGTAATAATGTAATATATACAAGTTCAGCAACTGCGATATATCCAAGTACTAATAAACTTGCCTTATATTCTTTTTTAAACATCTCCATAATAATCACCTTTTTAATCATATTAAACGTTTTAAACGATTACTACCCGATAATATTTATATCACAATAGCCTAATTTTTACAATAAAAACTCATAGTAGCTAGTTTATCTTTTTTATGAACAAAGCATTTATATGCTGCTGACTGTATTAAAAGATAAATTAAACATATAAAGACACTGGAAATTAACCAGTGTCTTTAGCTATTTTTATTTATTTCTCATATTCTTTTTAATGTATTTGAATAATGCTTTTTCACCATTATCACAATAATAATCTAATAATTGTACGAACTTTTCTCTAACCTTATCATGCATTGGCAAATAGGCTGTTTCTTTATTGAAATAATCTCTAACAAATTCTGGCTTAAAATTTTTCTTATTATAAACCTTAGAGGCAGCTATTCTATCACATAAGCTTTCTGCAATATATCTATCTGGCATTATAACATATTCATACTTATGAGTTTCCATATTAACATCAGTCCAATATTCAACATGATGCTTATTTCTACCCTTATGATGCATCCAAGCCATACTATAGCCCTTATCCTTTCTTTCATTATGATGAGGGGAATAGGTTCCTGCATAATATTTAGCTCCACTAAAAAATTCAGTAAAGCCATATTTTGATAAATCATGAGCTAAGCCTTGCTTATATAGACCGCATTTAAAGCAATAGTGCATTACCATATGCCTATGCTTAGTTATTGTTAAAAAATGCTTAATTGGATGTATCATTATGCCCAGGTACCATTTTTAAATATTTCTACCATTTTACCAGAAATTGTTTTAGCAGTAATATTTAAATCTCTTGAACCAATCATAAAATCAACATGGATAATTGATTTATTTAAATCAAATGAAGCAATTTCTTCTTCTGATTTCTTATCAAAATCCTTAATACATTCATCAAATGCTCTACCTAAGGCTAAATGACAACATGCATTTTCATCATATAATGTTTCGAAGAATAAAATACCTGTTTGATTAATAGGTGAATCAAATGGTACAAGTGCTACCTCACCTAATTGTCTTGCACCTTCATCAACGGAAATTAAATGCTCTAAAACATCCTTATGTTCCTTATTTTTTGCAATTACTTCTACTACTTTACCATTTTCAAATTTGAATCCAAAATTATCAACTACCTTACCATCTACTGATAATGGCTTAGTTGCCATAACTACACCATTTGCTGATGTTTTATCAGGAGATGTAAAGCATTCTTCAGTTGGCATATTTGGTTGATATACTACACCTTGGATTGTTCTTGCAGCTCCTCCTTCAAAAATCATTCCTTGCTTTAATCTAATTGAAAAATCTGTACCATTAGAAGATTTATAATATAATGTATCAATGTTTAAATTATTTAACCAATCACATTTTTCTTTTAGAATCTTATTATGCTCTTCCCAATTTTTAATAGGATCGCCTAATACTCTTGTTGTAGTTAAAATAGCATCCCATAGCTTCTTAACTGCATTATTTTTTGTTTCGTTAGGGAATACCTTTTTAGCCCAAGCTTCACTAGGAATACCAGCAATAACCCATTGATATTTGTTTTCCATTTGTTCACGATATTTCATAATTGTTGGACCAAGTGCCATTTTAACCTTTGTAAACTTATCTTGATCAACACCCTTTAAGGCATCTGGGTCATCAGAAACAATATAAATTCTTGCAGGTAATGTATCAACTGCATGTTGAAGCTTTTCCTCTTGCCACTTAGGCATTTCAGATAATGTTTTTATTGATTGATATTTGTAAGCTAATCTTGTTATTTGATCATCAGACCATTCAACTCTTACACTTCTAGCTTTTGCTTTATATGCAGCTTCTACAACAAGCTCAGCAAAATATGCCTCATTAACTCTAGCATTAACTATTACATCTTGGCCTTTTTGAACATTTGCTCCAATTTCAACGATTAATTTTGCATAATTTTTTAATAATGTCTTATTCATTATTTTCTATTCCTTTCAATAAATTCTTCAATTTCTTCTGTTGTTTTTATAATTTGTGGGCTTAACCATCTAGCACCATTTTCTGTAATCAATACATCATCCTCAATACGAATGCCTATATTCTCTTCTGCAATATATAATCCAGGTTCGTTTGAAATAATAGAACCAGGTCTTAAGGCATCATATTCACATAAATCATGACAATCAAGACCGATATGATGGCTTACTCCATGATAATAATAATTAAATACTTCTTCAGGCTTGCTAATTAAACCAATATTCATTAATTCCTTTTCATAATATTTAACTAATATTTGATTTAATTCCTTTGTTGTAATGCCTGGCTTTGCATTATCAAAAACAACCTGCTGTCCCTTTAATACTATATCATATAATTGTTTTTGTCTTGGTGAGAATTTACCATTTACAGGGAATGTTCTTGATATATCAGAACAATACATATTTAAGCTACAACCTAAATCAAACAAAATTAAATCACCATCTTTTGCAATATCCTTATTTTCCATATAATGAAGACATGTTGCATTTTTACCAGATGCTGCAATAGTAGGGAAGGCATAGCCTGTCGCACCATAATATTTTATTGCTTGATCAAAATATGATTCAAGCTGATATTCATACATGCTACCCATGTGAGATAAAATATTTTCTATACCCTTATTTGTTATTTCAATAGCTTTCTCTATTTCTTCTATTTCTAGAGGATCCTTTACAGTTCTTGCTATACTAAATAGCTTTCTACCATTTAATATATTTACATAAGGCATATTATCCTTAATCTTTTTAGCAAATAATCTATCCTCATCTAAATTTGAATTTAAATCTGTTGGAACAAAATCTAAATATAAATTATTAGTATAAGATAATAATGATGTTAAATTTGCATCAAATTTATCTAAATATCTAACATCAGTGATACCTGATAAATTTGTTATTTCTTCTTTAGATAATGGAGCTCCAACCCATTTAGCTTTAAATTCATCATATGGATTGATAAATATCATTTCTGTTGTTTTATTATTAATCTTAGTTAAAACAACAATATTTTCATATTCTAATACTCCAGAAACATAATAATAATTTCTATTTACATTATATTGTTGCTTATGGATATCCTCATCACCATTACGTCTAGAAAATATTACAAATATTGAATTATCAACCATTTGATTTAATATCTTCTTACGATTCTTTTTAAATAATTCTTGATTCATTTTTTAACACCTCTATTTATATATAATAAATAACCACACAAATTATAGTTTAAGTTAGCTAACTAGTCAATAATTATAATAAAAGCTTGCCAATAGATTCTTCTGAAAATTGATTTTTATATAATTCAAAATAATATCCACGTTTATTTAATAATTCATGATGGTTACCTGATTCAACTACCTTACCATCCTTCATTACTAATATAACATCAGCATTTACTACTGTTGATAATCTATGGGCAATCATAAATGTAGTTCTACCCTTCATAGCTACTTCAATCGCATTTTGGATTTTAGCCTCTGTTTCTGTATCAATTGATGATGTTGCTTCATCTAATATCAATATTTTAGGATCATTAACAATTGCTCTAGCAAAGGAAATTAATTGCTTTTCACCTAAGGATAGCTTTCCTCCACCTTCACCAACATTTGTATTATATTTATCATCTAGCTTTTCTATAAATTCATCAGCTGATACCATTTTTAATGCATTTATACATTCTTCATCAGTTGCTTTTAAATTACCATATCTAACATTTTCTAATATAGTACCAGTAAATAGCTGTGGAGTTTGTAAAACATAGCCTAAATTAGAATGTAGCCATGTAATACTTCTATCCTTATAATCCTTACCATCAATAAAAATGCAACCTGATGTTGGCTCATAAAATCTACAAATTAAATTAACTAATGTTGATTTACCTGATCCTGTGTGTCCTACTAGGGCAACACTAGAACCTGCTTTAATTGTTAAATTAAAATTCTTTAATACCTCTTCACCATTATTATATTTAAATGTTACATCTTTGAATTCAACATCACCAATTAATGGTTCAAAGTTTTCATATTTAGGATTAAATATAGTTCCATATTTTTCTATTACTTCTGGCTTATCTACAATTTCAGCCTTTTCTTCAGTTAATGCAATTATTCTTTCAGCTGATGCTTGAGCTTGCTTAAATTCACCTAATATAGATGAAATATTCATTACTGGATCAAAGAATTTAATTGTATAATCTACGAAAATATATAATAATGGAACATTAATTGCTAGTACTGTTCCTAAATATATTGTTGATCCTACTGCAGCATAACATGTTATAAAAACAATAGGACCAAATAAAGCTGATAAGGCAACAGCTCTTAAGGATGCTCTTTTATATTTAAATGATTTATAATTAAATTCTTCACTATTTGAATCTTCAATTACTAATGATTTAGTAGCTTTAGCTCCCATAAATCCTTCATTTAGGGCGGCTGTTATTTTGGAATTTTCTTTTCTAGCATTTCTATATGCCTTTAATATTTTTGAATTAATAAATATAGTAATAGCTAAAATAATAGGTAATATGATAATAATAATTAAAGCTAGTTTTATATTTAATACCATTAAAATACCAAGTATTCCTAACATTGTTAAAATACCCCATAAAAGGTCAACAACACCCCAAGAGATGATTTCTGATAGTTTTCTAGAATCACTTGTAAGTCTTGCCATAATCCAGCCTTGAGCTGTTCTATCGAAATAAGAAAATGGTAGCTTTTGTAAATTTAGGTATGCTTCCTTTCTTAATTCATATGATGTATTTACTTCAACCTTTCCAGCAAAGAAAATAAAGCTAAAGATTGTAATACCATAAATAATGGCTACACCAATATATAAAGCCATAAATATATAAATATTATCAAATGATGGATTTTCACCAAAATAATGATCTAGGGCATATTTATTAATAAATGGATATAATGTATCAAGTGCTGCAAGAAATACAACTGATAATATTAATCCAATTGCTGGCCCCTTATGCTTAAATACTGTTTTAAATATTTTTCTCCAAGGATGGTTATCGTAATGAGTTTGTACATCTTCTAATTCTTCATCAAATTCTTCCATTATTCTCTAACCTCCTTTTTTAAAACATCAATAAATTCCTTTTCAAGTTCTCCTTGGATTCCCCATAATCCTTTATATAATCCTGGTTTATCCTTTAATTCATCATGAGTACCTGAAGCAACTATTTTACCTTCATCTAGAACTAAAATTAAATCTGCTTCCTTGGCTGTAGTAGTTCTATGAGTAATAATAATCATTGTTTGATTAGCATCCTTAACCTTCAATGCCTTTCTAATTAATACGTCAGTTTCGGTATCAAGGGCAGATAAGGAATCATCAAATATAATTACAGGAGCGTCATCTATTAGCATACGTGCTATTGCAACTCTTTGTTTTTGTCCGCCAGATAATGTAGTTCCTTTTTCACCTACTACTGTTTTATAGCCCTTATCAAATTTTATTACTTCATTATGAATTGCAGCTTCCTTTGCTGCACTAATTACCTTATCTTCAGATATTTTAGGATTAGAAATCGCAATATTTTCATATACTGATCTTGAGAAAAGGAAAGGATCCTGTAATACATATTTAACCTTTTTTCTTAAATATTTTTTATTAATATCCTTTAATTCATTACCATTAATATAAACATTACCTGATTTATAATCTAAAAATCTAACTAAAATATTACAAATAGTAGATTTACCTGAACCAGTCTTTCCAACTAAAGCTACTGTTTGACCAGTTTTAATTTTAAATGAAACATCATTTAATAAAGATTTATCTGTATCATCAAATTTAAATGATACATTTTTAAATTCAATATCTCCTGTAAGCTTAGGAGTATTTTTAGAATCATTTTCAAATTCTGTATCTAAATCAAATATTTCACCAATACGCTTAGCTGCAACATTGGCCTTACCAAATGAAGCTACAGTTCTTCCTAAGCCTCTCATTGGCCATACTAGCATGTTCATTAATAACATTGCGGCAATAATATCTGCTCCACCTAAAACACCATTTTTAGCTAGCATTATTCCTGTAAAAACAGTCATAGCATATTGAATAAATACTGTTGCGTCTGATGTACCCCAGAAAACTGCCATTACATTATTGAATTTAGCATTTTTTATAGTATATAGCTTATTTGCTTCATCCATCTTTTCAAATTCATATTTTTCATTTGAAAATGCTCTAACTACTCTAGCTCCATTTACATTTTCTTGAATAATAGTAGTCATATTACTTTCTACTTTTTCAATTTCATCAAATTTCTTATTACAATATTTAAAATATATAATAGATGAAATTGCAGTAATAGGAACTATTATTAAGCTTACCCACATTAATTCTAATGATATCTTTCCAACCTGGTATGCACCAATACCTACTGTAACAAAGATACCAATAAAATTTGGAACCTGTGTTGATACGAAATTAGATACCTGATCAATATCTGATGTAGATCTCTGAATTAAATCACCTACATCTGAATTACTATGATATGAAAATGGCAGGTCACATATATGCTTATATAATTTTGTTCTTAATCTATGACCTATATATTGAGCTAAAGCTCCTTGCATATAATTATCAATAAATCTTAATACACTTCTTATTGCCTGTAGCAAAACCATTGAACCAGATACCATTAATATAATATTTAATACTGTATCACCCTTTTTAAATATTTCAATTAAAAAGCTTGGTAAAGCTACCTTATCAATATCACCATATCCTAATACTGCGAATGAATATTGAACAAATAATGGTAAATATGAATATAACCATTGTAGTAATATTGATAATGCTAATATCGCAATAAAAAGTGGAATATATCTAGTTGTCCATTTAATTATTCTCTTTATTCCACCCATTTTATCCCCTCTTTTCCATAAAAAAAGCCCCAAAAGGGCTTGTTTTAGTCTAATGGAATTACATTTGTCTTCTTTTCTGTACCTACAACAATTGAAGTATCAATATTAGATACATGAGGTACAGCTAAAAGTTTGTCAAAAACAAAGTCTCTATAATATTGGAAGCTCTTTGCAACAATTTTTAGTAAGAAAGCAGCCTCACCAGTAATTGTATAGCATTCAATGATTTCAGGAATCTTTTTAGCTTCTTCAATAAACTTAGTTGAAGTCTCTCTATTTAATGGAGACATAGATACCTTAGCGAAGCATGTAATTTCAAAGCCTAAAATCTTTTCATCTACTACTGCAGTAAATTGCTTTAATACTTTTTGTTCTTTTAAATTTTTAACTCTTAATAAACAAGATGATGGCGCAAGACCAATCTTTTTAGATAAATCTATATTAGAAATAGAAGAATCCTCTTGTAAATATTTTAAAATTTTCTTATCAAATTCATCAAAATTTAGTGTAGACATCATCCATACCTCTTTCAATAAAATGTATTATAATTTTAGCACACTTTAATAAGTGTGTCAAAGATTATTCGGCAAAATATCTATTTTTTAATTAAAAATTCGACGAATTTTATTCGTTTTTGCTAGTTTATAATGATTTGCAACCTTTTATGCAATAAAAACACCCAAAAAGGTGCTTTTATTGATGTACTATTTGATTTTTACCATTTTTCTTACCAAAATATAATTTTTCGTCTGCTTTTTTAATCCACATATCTAATGTATCACCATCTACATATGATGCTACACCAATGGTAATAGTTGAATGCAGCTTCTTACCATTATATGAAAAATTATAATCTTTGATGGTTATTCTTATTTTATCAATTTTATTATATGTATTTTCTAATGTATCATCTATTTTCGAAATAACAACAAATTCTTCTCCTCCCCAGCGTGACACAAAGTCATCTAAGGAATTCTCTGTTGCAATCCTTGCGATTTCCTTTAATACATAATCGCCACATAAATGACCATTTATATCATTAAATTTTTTAAAATCATCAATATCAAATATGGCAATTAAATAATTTGATTTTTGATTACCTAATCTTTCATAATAATCACTTAATGCATTTCTATTAGCTATACCTGTAAGTTTATCTGTTTTAGATTCCTTTCTTATTCCTGCTTCTAGCCTTAAAATATAAGTTATTAAAATAAATAAGAATGAAATAACAAATAAAAATACGATAAGAACATGTATTACATATAATACTGTTTGGAAGTTTTCTTCTATTTCAACTACAGGTTTAACATTCTTACAATAAAAATATAAAAATAGGTATATAACCATAAAAGCAAATGAAATAGGTAGTGGTCTAACTATTTTAGTTCTACTTTTTGAAAAATATCCTGTATAAAATACTAATATACAAAGACCTATTAAGCATAAATGAAACCCGCAATCATATCCACAAACAATTGTAGATACTGCCATAAATGCTGTAATTTCTATTCCACATACAATAGCAAATATAGCATATTTTTTATATTTAATAGCTAAAAATAATAAAACATATACTGACGCACTTGCGATATTTATATATGCCATTATCCATACTTTATTAATTAAAAACATTAATAAATAACAAAGATGACAAATTAAAAAGATAACATTTGAAAAAAATGCTGATTTACTAATCATTTTATTGTATCTAATATTTTCATTTTCCAAGTAATCACCTTCTTTTATTTTTTAATAACTATTAAAGGTACTTCCATTTCATCCTTTGTAATTCCTGCGTGATGTGATTTCATTATAATATCATCATCCACAGTCTTAAAATATTTATCTCCAATAGCTAAAGCTGTATAGTCAGCCATAAAATCTTTGATTCTTTCATTAATTATTCCATTAGGATTTCCTATTATTCCTTCTTTAATTATATCTTTGGATTTATATAAAATGTAATAATTTTTAAATAATAGATTAAATAATTGTTCAAATTCCTTTGTTTTATCACTTTTTACTTTGAAAGTAATACATCTAGCATCATTAGATGGCTTTCTTTCTAACAAATCATTTAATGCTTTAAATTTTGAAATATTCAATGGACTACATTTTGTATGACCATGATCTGCTGAAATAATTAATAATGTATTTTTTGGTAATTTATTAGAATAATCTCTAATTAAATTATCAATATGCTCCATTTCCCCTTTTACATTTTTACTACCAATGCCATATATATGTAAAAGATCATCTGGATTATTATAATAAATATATTGGATTCTATCCTTTTCTAAATTTCTTAAGCTTCTTTTTAATAAGGAATCAAATTTAATTTCCTTTTTCTTAAAATCTGGCTCTATTATTCTACCTAGCTTCATATCATTAAAATATGGCTTATATGGAATTAATTTATCTACCTTAATTCCTGTTGGTTCATATGAATAATAATCCATACCTGTAAATAAAATCAGATTTTTATTTACCTCTTTAATATAATTATGCCAGCCAGTCCAGCCACTTTCTAGTGGATATAAGCCTGATTTAGCTGATGTAGTTGCTGCAGCGGTTGTTGATGGATAAATAGCATTTATCGTTTTATAATAGTTAGTTCTTAAAAAGGAATCTTCTTTTAAAGAATCATTTAAAATGTTAGTTCCTAATCCATCTAATAATAAATATATGATATTCTTATATTTTTTATTAAATAAGCTCTTATCATATTCATTTAATGGTCTATAGCCATAATTCTTTCTAATACCAGAAATAATATTAATTACTGATTCATTTTTATAATTTGGAATTATATATTCCTTAGGGCTTTTTTCAATATAATCATCTAATTCAATGATATCTCCATCAGAAAAAAATATTTCAAGTTCATTAACCTTAGTAATTTTTATTCCTGATATTAATTTATTATCAATATAGTTAAAATAATTTTTACTATCCTTGAAATAATTCTTTTCCATTAGTGATTAATCTCCATTTTATCTAATATATTTAGACCAATATCATCTATAAATTTATAAATTGCATCAACATGGAAGCCTGATAATCTTTCAGGGGCATGGCTATCACAGCCTACGATTATTTTTAAATCCTTATATTCTTTTGCGATTAACCAAAATTCCTTTATAGGATATTTCCAATTAGAATCATCTAATGCTTCCTCTTCCTTTTTTAGGGCATTACAATTTACTTCTAAGTAAATGTTATATTTTATTGCTGCCTCTATTATTTCCTTTGATACTTTGATACATTCATCATCAAATACTCTATTACCATTTTTATCCTTATATCCATAAAAAAATAAATCAGGATGAACTAATGTATTAAATAATCCTGTTTGCATGGCCTTTATGCATGTATCCTTATATTCGCTAACATTTCTATAATTTACATCACCATAGGTATTTAAAATATGGCCTTTTTTATTTAAGAAATAATGAACACCTAAATTCAAAAAATCAGTTTTATCTCTTAATAGCTTATAATATGCTTCCTTGCCAGGAATATATTCTGTTTCAAAGCCTGATAATACTTTAATCTCATTTTTATGTAATTCTTTAGATGAATTAATTTCTTTTATATATTTATCAATAAATTCTAATGGCATTGTATCACTACACCAATTATGCTTATATTCTTCCTTCGTCATAAAAGCAACTGGAATTGGAGCATGATCAGTTATTGCAATTTCATTGAATCCTAATCTAATTGCCTCACATACATAATCCTCTGTTACGCCTGTTGCGTGATTACAATATTTTAAATGTGTATGATAATTATTTTTCATTCTCATATTCTCACCCAAATTCTATATAGATTAATTATATCATAATATATAATTAAATTAATGATAAAAATCTATATTATAAGAACAACCCGAGTTTGCCTCTTAAAATTTAATAAATATTAAATCATAACAGTGATTTATATATTTTATATATAAGTTACTGTTTTTTTATTGACTTTTTATTGATTTTGTGTTATTATTTATGTAGTACATAAGTACAGTGTTTAAGGAGTGATATTATGCATCTTGAAATTATGGATAATAATAATACTAAATACATTAGAGTAGCAAGGTCTTATCGTGAGTATTCTAGCGATGAAAAGAAATACAAAGTCAAAAAGAAAACTATTAATATTGGTCCTTTATCCAAGTTTGATGATGGTAAACCCAACTTTGTTGAAAGACTTAAAGCTTCTTTTAAAGCTGGAACTCCAATAATTAAAGAACTTGAACCTTATGTTTCAAAAGAAGTTAATAAAGAAATATATAATTTTC
>Ga0310694_10000549_pt1 | contig 48428 bp, 36 predicted proteins | sample 174DNAGHGhighgp2_FD_203884 | JGI IMG/M metagenome (GOLD analysis project Ga0310694, IMG submission 203884) | Sheep rumen microbial communities from Palmerston North, Manawatu-Wanganui, New Zealand - 1742 DNA GHGhigh gp2 (v2) (version 2) | ecosystem: Host-associated > Mammals > Digestive system... | reverse complement strand
CCGAAGAAATAACCTTCCGACGAATAGGGCCCGTTTGGGCCCTTTTTCATTCCCCGTTTCCCCTTCCGTAGTGTAGAATCAATTCGATGAATCAACAGAAGAACGTCCATTATTTTCCCGGCCATATGCGCAAAGCCCTCAACGCCTTGCGTTCTTTCATGCAGGCCGTCGACCTCGTCGTCGAAGTGGTGGACGCCCGGGTCCCTCATAGTTCGAGAAACCCGCTTCTGCACGAACTTTCCGAAGGAAAAGGAAGGTTGGTCTTCTTATCCAAGACCGATTTGGCCGATCCGAAGGAAACGGAAAAATGGATTGAATATTTCGCCAAAGAAGGCATCGCCGCGGCCTCCGCCAACCTCAAAGCGGAGAAGGCGATGGCCCTCATCGAAAAAGCCTCGAGGCCTCTCGTCGAAAAGAAACGTGAGAAAGAAAGACGCATCGGCATGAAACCGCAGCCGATCCGTCTATGCATCGTCGGCGTGCCGAACGTCGGCAAGAGCACCCTCATCAATAACTTGGCCGGCAAAGCGGTCGCCAAGGCCGGCAATCGCCCCGGAGTGACCCGGGCCGAGCAATGGGTCAAGTTGCCCTCTTCTTTCGTCCTATTGGACTCCCCAGGCATTTTGCCGATGAATTACCCGACCGAGGAAGAGGCGATTCACCTCGCCTTGACCGGTTCGATCAAAGAAGAGGTCCTTCCGATCCATGCCTTGGCGGATTATCTCCTCGATTTGCTGCGGAAAGATTACCCGATCATTTTGGGCGGCCGTTATCCGATCCCCTCTTTGGCGGATATCACGAACGAAGAAGCCCTTCGTGTCATCGCCAAAGAACGCGGTTTCCTCTTAAAAGGCGGGGAGCCGGATGGCGATAAGGCCGCTTTTATCTTACTAAAAGAATATCAGGACGGCATTCTCGGTCCCGTTACCTTGGAGACGGCGGATGCTGACTAAAGAAAAAGAGTTCTATAGCAAAACGGTTCGGCTCATCGCCGGCGTCGACGAAGCGGGACGCGGCCCTTTGGCGGGCCCCGTTTTCGCCGCGGCGGTCGTTTTCCCGCCTGATTACGAAAACCCGGATATCGATGACTCTAAGAAACTGACCGCCAAGAAACGGGAGGCTTTGTTCGAGGAGATCAAAGCCCACGCGCTCGGCTATGGCATCGCTTCTGTGCCCGCGGAGGAGATCGATGCGGTCAATATCTATCAGGCGACGAAAAAGGCGATGAGGATGGCTCTATCGCAAATTAAAACGAAATATGACCTCATCATCACCGACGCGATGCCTTTAGCGATGGACGTCCCCGTCATCGCGATGGTCAAAGGGGATGCCCAGTGCCTCAATATCGCCGCGGCCTCGATCCTCGCCAAAGTGAGCAGAGACCATTACCTAGAAGAGCTTGATAAGCAATATCCCCAATACGGGTTCGCCAAACATAAAGGGTATGGAACGGCCGAACATCTGGCCGCGATCGACCAATATGGCCCGATTCCCGGGGTCCATCGCAAGAGCTTCAAACCCGTTGCCGCCTATTATCAGAGACAATTGACCCTGTTTTAGGTAAAAAAGACGAAGTGAATGACTATCTCTATATGGAGGTAGTTTTTTTATGAAGGCACATGACATTCTCGTCGCCCTGTCGGTCAAATATGAGGGCGACTTCGATGCGATGCACGCGGCGATGGTCCGCAAAGAAGATCTGAGCGATGAGGAAATCAAACGATTGACGTCCTCGTTGCGGTGCAAAACGACGACGATCGTGGATGATGATTATCCCCAATCTCTAAGATCCGTTCCCAAGACCCCGATTGTTCTTTATTACTACGGGGATATCTCACTCGTTTCCGATGTGGATCGTTGCGTTTCCTATATCGGAAGCCGAGACGCATCGCCTTATGGACTTGAGACAACGGAGTATTTCGTGCGAGAGATTATCAACCGCGGATATGTGATTGTCAGCGGGCTCGCACGCGGTATTGATGCGGCTGCGGCGGAGACCGCCTTGAAGAACCACGGAAAGACCGTCGCCGTCCTCGGATCGGGCATTGACGTGCCTTATCCATCGACATCTAGGGACCTATATAATCGCATCAAAGTGAATGGGCTTATTCTCAGCGAATATCCACCCGGAACCGAGCCGCGTCCGCATCGTTTCCCGGCCCGGAATCGCATCATCGCCGGACTATCCAGTTTAACCATCGTCGGAGAGGCGGGAAAAATGTCAGGGACCCTGATTACGGTGGGCTTTGCGATGTATGCCGGACGGGATGTCGCTTGCATCCCGTACCCATGCCGATCGGGGAGCGCTTGCAACTCCCTCATTCGCGATGGGGCTCTTCTTTTGGATGACATCGAGGACTTGGACGCTTATCTGAAAGGAGAGAAAACGCTTACAGAAAATTCGGAGGAAGACTTATAAATAATCCTTTTATTTATATAAGGAAAAAGGAAAAATCCCTGTCTTGACGGACCTTGAAATGCCTTGTATGTTCTTCTCGGAAAAGTATGAAACTCGTCATTGTCGAATCCCCAAAAAAGTGTGATACGATTGGCCGTTACCTCGGGCAAGACTATAAAGTCATGGCCTCGCAAGGGCACGTGCGCGACCTTTCGACACGCGGCAAAGGAGGACTCGGCATTGACGTCAATGATAACTTCAAGCCAGACTTCGAAATCAACCCTGATCGCAGCCGCATCATCCACGAATTAGAGGCCAATGCGCGTCGGGCCGACGAAGTCATTCTCGCGACCGACCCTGACCGTGAAGGGGAGGCTATTTCCTGGCACTTGGCCCAGATTCTCGGTCTTGATGTCGCGACTACAAAACGTCTTCAGTTCCACGAAATCACCCGCCCAGCGATTCTTGAAGCCCTCAAAAATCCTGGCACAATCGACATGAAATTGGTGGAATCGCAGGAAACGCGCCGTATGTGCGACCGTATTATCGGTTTTAAGCTCAGCTCGCTGCTAAAGAACCGCATGGGTTCCAAGAGCGCCGGCCGCGTCCAGTCCGCCACCCTGAAGATGATCGTCGAAAACGACAAAGAGATCGCCGAATTCGTCCCTGAGGAATATTGGACGATCGAAGTGACGATCAAAGACGGGAACCGCAAGTTGAAACTCGCCCTGGATAGGGTTGATGGAAAACAGGTTACTATCGTCAACGAAAACCATGCGGACGCGCTACTTTCGCGCCTACAAGGAAAGCTTCATTTGGTCGATTTGTCGAGTTCGGTGAAGAGCATTCCGTCCCGGCTTCCGCTTACGACATCAACGATGCAACAAGAAGCTTACCAACGGTATCACTTCTCCACGCATAAGACCCAGTCGATCGCCCAGCGCCTATACGAAGGTATGGACATCAATGGCGAGCACGTTGGTTTGATCACTTACATCCGTACCGACAGCACCCGCCTGTCCCCAGATTTCTATCAAAAGCACGCGAAACCCTACATTCTTGAGACTTATGGACCCCAATATCTTGGCTTCGTCAAAGAGGGCAAGAAGATCGTGAATGCCCAGGACGCCCACGAGGCCATCCGCCCGACCGGCACCCATCGCACGCCCGACCTTGTCGCCAAGTTCGTCGGCGCCGACGAAGCAAAACTTTATCGCCTCATCTATGAGCGCGCCCTCGCGTCCTGCATGAGCGATAAAAAAGAAGAGGTGACAACCGCGGTTTTCGAAGCGAATGGATTGACATTTAAAGTGGTTGGTTCGCGGACATTGTTCCTTGGTCATGAAATCCTTTCGAAAGATCCAGACAAAGAGGTTCTCAAAGAACTTCCGCCCTTAACGAAAGGCGCGGATTATCCGATCGTCGACACCCATAAAGAGCAAAAGTTCACCAAGGCTCCCGCCCGCTATACCGAGGCGAAAATCGTCAAACTCATGGAAGAGGAAGGCATCGGCCGTCCTTCGACATACGCTTCAACGATTCAGACCTTACAGAAACGTGGATATATCTCCTCAAAAGGTGGCGTGGTCACCCCGACCGAAAGCGGAATCCGCACCATCCAGGTATTAGATAAATACTTCCCGAAAATCGTCTCGGCCAAATATACGGCGGAGATGGAAACCAAACTCGACGAAATCGAGGAAGGCAAACTTGATCGTCTTACCGCGATGAATGAGTTCTATGGTCCGTTCATCGAACACTTCGAGAAAGTTTCCAAGAAGATGTATAAGGATCCTGATGAGCCGACCGGCAGATTCTGTCCGGTCTGCGGCGCTCCTTTATTGAATAAGAGAGGCCGTTACGGAACGTTTGTTGCCTGCGGCAACTACCCGAAGTGCTCCTATATCGAAAAGAAGGAACCCGCTCCAGTTGAAAAAGTCGGTCGTCCTTGCCCCGTCTGCGGCAAAGACCTCATCAAACGCAAAGACAAGAAGGGCCGTCCCTTCATCGCTTGCATCGGATTCCCGACTTGCACTTATGTCGAATCGATCTCCAAACGGACCCAGCCCGAAGAAGATACGGGCAATCTGCGGATTTGCCCCTCCTGCGGCAAAGGTCATTTGAAACTGAAGCACGGAAAGAAAGTCGACTTCTATGGCTGCACCAATTTCCCGAAGTGCCGTTACGTCGAGTGGATTTCCGAGAAGGGAAAAAAGAAAGATGAAAAATAAAGCGGTGACGATCATCGGCGGAGGACTGGCCGGGAGCGAGGCCGCTTATTTCTTATGCAAGAGAGGTTATGAGGTAACGATGTACGAACGGCGTCCGAGTTACGATGACGGCGCCCACATCACCCCGCTCCTCGGCGAACTCGTCTGTTCCAATTCCCTCAAGAGCATGCAACTTACCAATGCCTGCGGACTTCTAAAAGAAGAGATGCGGCGCATGGGTTCTTTGATGATGGAAGCTGCCGACGAGGCCGCGATTCCCGGCGGGAACGCCTTGACCGTCGACCGCGATTTGTTCGCCAAAGCGATGACCGATCGCCTGCTCACTTTTCCGAATTTCCATCTGATTCGCGAAGAAAAAACCGACTTTGGCGAGGATTTATGCATTTTGGCGACCGGACCGCTTACTGATGGCGCCCTCTATGATCGTCTTTTGGAACTTTCCGGCGGCACCAATTTATCCTTCTTCGATGCCTCCGCGCCGATCATCGCCAAGGACAGTCTCGACTTCACTAAAGTCTATGCGAAAAGCCGTTTCGATCAAGGGGATGATGCCTATTTGAACTGCCCCTTCACCAAAGAAGAATATGATCGATTCATCATCGAATTGACTCATGCCGAACGGGCCCATATCCATAGCATCGACACCCATTATTTCGAAGGTTGTTTACCGGTCGAAATCATGGCGGGACGCGGTCACGAAACCCTTCGTCACGGCATGTTGAAGCCCTTTGGGCTTGGTACTCCGGAACACCCGAAACCTTACGCCGTCGCCCAACTACGCCAAGACACCAAACTCGGCGATTATTACAACATCGTCGGTTTCCAAACCAACCTCACTTATCCCGAACAAAAACGTGTCTTCCGGATGATCCCTGGCTTGGAGAACGCCGAATTCCTCCGTTATGGCTTAATGCATCGCAACTCGTATTTGGATGCGCCGCACGCTTTGAACGAAGATTTATCCCTCAAGAAAGCACCCAACGTTTACATCGCAGGACAGCTTTCTGGCGTGGAAGGTTATGTCGAATCCGCAGCCGTCGGCATCATTGCGGCGGTGGAGGTCGCCCGCCGTCTAGAGGGCAAACCGCACATAAATGTGCCGAAAGAAACCGTCATCGGCGCCCTGCTCGATTACCTGTTCCATTTCGTGGGCGGCCGCTTCGAACCGATGAACGCCAACTGGGCTCTCTTCCCCGATTCCAGCAAGAAATCGCGCGAAAAAACAATCGAAATCGCCCTCCATGCGATAGAATCGTATTGGAAGGACATCCATGAATAAACCGGAACGGGAATTTCTAGAACATCTCCGCCTCGATCGGGGCTATTCGGAAAAGACGGTGGACAATTACCGTCGTGACATCGATCGGTTTTTCGTTTTCCTCGATGGGCGGAATGTCCTTTTCGACCAAGTCGACAAACGGTTGATTCGCGATTTCTTATCCAATGAGCTAGATCGCGGAGTCACGACCCGTTCCTGCCAGCGGAGAATGTCCGCTTTGCGGGGGTTCTACCGTTACTGCGTCGATCAATCCTACTGCGCGACCAATCCGTTCTTGCTCGTCCGTTCGCCGAAAAACCCGGTCCGTTACCCGACCGCATTGAGTCTCGAAGAGGTCGAAACCCTCTTTGCCAAGAACGCCGAACGCGAAGATGAGCTCGCCGTCCGCGACCAAGCCATCCTCGAACTCATGTATGCTTCTGGCATGCGGGCCAGCGAAGTCATCTCTTTCACCGGCCGGCAAATCGACTATGCCAACCGGGTCATTCGCGTGTTTGGAAAAGGCAAAAAAGAGCGACTTGTGCCTTTTTCCCGCACCGCGGCGAAGGCGATGAAAGAATATGCGGCCAATTTGAGACCAGTGCTTTTATCCCGCCATCGGACCGCTTCGGTTGCTGACACCTTCTTCCTCAGTTCCCGCGGCGAGCCGCTTTCCACCAGAGGTTTGGAATACATTCTCAAAGAAGTGGAGGCCAAGACGGGGATCTATTATGGTTTGCATCCCCATGAACTCCGTCACACCTTCGCAACCCATCTATTAGATGGCGGCGCCGATTTAAGAATCATCCAAGAACTGCTCGGTCATGAGTCTTTGCAGACGACCCAGGTCTATACTCACGTCAGTCCCGAGAGCATGAAAGAGCAGTACAATTCCTACTTCCCTCGGGCCAAGAAAAAGGACAAATAAGAGAATTTCAGCCCCAATCGGGGCTTTTTCTTTCAAGTGGTGCTTTTCAAACGCGCTCCCGCGTAGTATGATACACACCGGCTCTCTAAGAGAGCTAATACGCACTCCGCGAATTCACCGCCGCGTTCCCGCCTACGGGAAGCAAACATCCGGTTAGGTTGGGTGGTCAGGTGTTCGAAGCGGAGGAGGCTCAAACAAATGGAGGTCACCAAAATGAGTGACGAAGAAATCAAGGTCGAGGCCGAACAAGTTGCCGAACCGACCATGGAAGAGATCCTTCATGATCCTTCCGCCCCCATCATCACCGTCAAGAAACTCTTGAACGCCGGTGTCCACTTCGGACATCAAACCCGCCGTTGGAACCCGAAAATGGGCCGCTACATCTATGGCGCCCGCAACGGCATTTACATCATCGACCTCAACAAGAGCGTCGAACAGGTCAACGCCGCTTATGCCGCTTTGAAGACCATCGTCGAAAACGGCGGTAAGGTCCTCTTGGTCGGCACCAAGAACCAAGCCCAGCAGATCGTCATCGACGAAGCCACCCGTTCGGGCAGCTTCTACATCTCCCATCGCTGGCTCGGTGGCACGCTCACCAACTTCCGCACGATCCTTTCCCGCATCCGTCGCCTCAAAGATCTCGAAACGATGGAAGCCGAAGGCGCCTTCGATCGCCTTCCGAAGAAAGAGGTCGCCATCCTTCGCAAAGAGCTTGAAAAGCTCAGCCGCAACCTCGAAGGCATCAAAGAGATGCGCCGCCTTCCGCAGGCCATCATCGTCGTCGACCCGACCGTCGAGCACAATGCCGTCAAAGAAGCGACCGCTCTCCGCATCCCGGTGTTCGCCATCTGCGATACCAACGATGATCCGGACCGCGTCACCTTCCCGATCCCGTCCAACAACGATGCGACCAGCGCCATCAAACTTCTCATCGGCGTCTTGACCGACGCCATCGTCGAAGCCAAGGGTGGCATCACCGAGATCGCTTATGTCCCTGATGAAGGCGAAGAAGCGACGATGAAAGATGCGATCCGCAACGCCGACATGATCAATGAGCAGCGTCGCGCCGCGATCCGCGCCGCCCGCAAGGAGCGCGAAGAACGCTATGCTCGCATCCAGGCTGAGAAAGCCGCCCGCTATGCCGCGATGAAAGCCGCCAAAGAGCAGGCCGCCAAAGAAGCCGCCGAACCGAAGGAAGAAGAAGCCGAGAAACCGGCCGAAGAAGAAACCAAGACTGAGGAGGCCAAATAATGGCTGAGAAGAATCAGATTGAACTCATCAAAGCCCTCCGCGAAAGAACCGGAGCCGGCATGATGGATTGCAAACACGCCCTCGAAGAGAAGGATTGGGACATCGAAGCTGCGTTGGACCTCCTTCGCGAAAAAGGCATCGCCAAGCAAGCGAAGCGCGCCGGCCGCACAGCGGCCGAAGGCCTCACGAGCGCCAAGTTCTGCGACAAGTGCGGAACCGGCGTCATCGTCGAAGTCAACTGCGAAACCGACTTCGTTTCCGCCAGCGACAAATTCCAGAACCTTTCCAAGGTCGTCACCGACAAACTCCTTGAGAACAAGCCGGCCTCTCTCGAAGAAGCCAGAGCTCTCACCGAGCAAGACTTCAACGACTGCGCTCTCGCCTGCGGCGAGAAACTAGAGCTTCGCCGCTTTGAGATCGTCCGTAAGGAAGAAGGCCAGTCCTTCGTCACTTACAGCCACATGAACGGCAAGATCACCGTCCTCGCCGTCCTCAACAAGGAAAGCGAAGAGTTCAGCAAGCCGCTCGCGATGCACATCGCCGCCAATGCTCCGCTCTACATCAACCTCGCCGATGTCCCGGCCGCCGATCGCGCCCGTGAAAAAGCCATCGCCGAAGTCGAAGTCCGCGATGATCCGAAGCTTGCTAACAAGCCGGATGCCGTCAAGGCGCAGATCGTCGAACGCAAAGTCGACAAAGTCCTCTCCCAGAGCTGCTTGGCTCTCCAGCAGTATCTCATCGATCCGACCAAGACCGTTGGTCAGTTCCTCAGTGAGAAGGGCTTAAGCGTTGTCCGCTTCGTCCGCTATCAAGTGGGCGAGGGCATCGTCAAGTCCAGCGAAGAGTAATGAAAGACGCACCATTTCGGTGCGTTTTTTGTATAATAGATACGACTATGAACAAATACAGCAAAGTAATCATCAAAATCAGCGGCGAAGCCCTCGCTGACCGGGCCGACGCGACCATCTTAAGCGAAGAGGCTTTGAACACCGTTGCCGAAGCCGTCCGCAAGGTCAGCGACCTTGGCGTCAAAATCGGCGTCGTCGTCGGCGCCGGGAACATCTGGCGCGGACGCTTAGCCGAAACGATCGGCATCGAGCCGGCGACCGGCGATTATATGGGCATGCTCGGCACGATCATCAACGCCTTGGCCTTGCAGAGCGCTTTCGAAGAAAAAGGCCTTCAGACCCGCGTTATGAGCTCGATCAACGTCCCGCAGGTTTGCGAACCTTACATCCGCCGCAAAGCGATCCATCACCTCGATAAGCATCGGGTGGTCATCTTCGCCGGCGGCACCGGGAACCCCTTCTTCACGACGGATACGACCGCGACGCTCAGAGCCCGCGAAGTCGGCGCCGAGGCGATCCTCATGGGCAAGAACTCGGTGGAGGGAGTCTACGACTCCGATCCGCGCGTCAACAAGAACGCCAAACTCATCCGTCACCTGACCTTCCATCAGCTCGTCGAGCAAAAGCTCGGGGTCATGGATCTGACCGCGGTGACGATGCTCGAAGACACCAATATCGAAATTCGGGTGTTCAATATGCAGACACCGGAAGATATGATCCGCGTCATCCAAGGCGAGGATCTTGGCAGCACGATTGCAAAGGAGTGAATTATGGATCCCATCGTCAATGAAGCGAAAGAGAAATTCGGAAAGTGCGTAGCCGCTTACGAGAGCAATCTCGGCAAGCTCCGTTCCGGCCGGGCCAACCCGGCGATCCTTGCGGGCATCCAGTGCGACTACTATGGCGACAAAATGGACATCAACGCCTTGGCCGCCATCCAGATGCCGGAACCCCGTCAACTCGTCGTCAAGCCGTATAGCCGCGAAGATCTGAAGGCGATTGCTCAAGCGATCGCCGCCGCGAATATCGGCATCAATCCCCAGATCGAAGCCGATTGCATCCGTTTGATCATCCCGCCTCTAACAGAGGACACCCGTAAGCAGATCGCCAAGCAGGCGAAATCGCTTGCCGAAGACGCCAAAGTCAGCGTCCGCAACGTCCGTCGTGAGTTCCTCGAGCTCGTCAAAGAAGACGACACCATGAGCGATGATTATCGCGACCGCGTCGAAGACGACATTCAGAAAGCCGTCGAAGAGACGACCAAACGCATCGAGGAAATCCTCGCCGCGAAGACCAAAGAAATCCTTACCATCTAAATGAAACGTTCTGGCCATGTTCAAGTGAATGAGATTGACCAATCGGCCAAGAAAAACATCCGTGTTCGGACCGGCGTGGCCATCGGCCTTGTCGCCCTCTTGATTCCGGGAATCGTTTTCGGCGGTTGGGTGCTTTTCGGCATCGTCGCCGTCAGTTTGGGCATCGCCATCTTCGAAATCATGCGTTCCCCGGGCAAAAAGATCCATTGGACCGCCTGGGTGGTCGCTTATCTATTCGGATTCCTATTGGCCTTCTGGCCCTTGATCCGGACCAATGCCGGCGCGGCCTATATCGCCCATCAGCATGGTCAGCCCGCCCCGGGCTTTGTCCTTGAGGAATCCTTCGTCGGGCCCGCCATCCCCTTCATCGTCATTGGGGTCGCCCTCTTCTTATTCTTCATGATCGCCGTTTTGGATAAGGATTTGACCTTCCGGGATATCGCCTATCTATTCGGTATCACCATGTTGGTCGGATTCGCGTTCCAGGCCGGCTTGTTCTGCCGCTACGCGCCCGAAGTGTTTTATGCCGCAGATGCCACTTATTCCATCGGCGGGAAAGTCGGGCAAGAGCTTGTTGACTCATCGGCATTCCGTTATGGTTTAGGCGGCACCTTGTTCGTGTTCTGCGTCCTTAGCAGCATGCTCAATGACACCTTTGCCTTCTTCGGCGGGATGTTATTCGGCAAACACAAAATGAATCCGCGCGTCTCTCCCAAAAAGACCTGGGAAGGCTTTGCCTTCGGTGTCGGTGGGGCGACGGCGATCAACTTAGCGGTTGCCTTCGCTCTTGCGGCGACCGGCACGCCGATTCTCCCAATCCTCGACATGAATCATTGGTATCTCATCGTCATCTTGTCGATTCTCTTGCCGTTCTTCGGAACGCTTGGCGACTTGGTGTTCAGTTTGGCCAAACGCGGGGAGAACCTCAAAGACTTCGGTAAACTCATCCCTGGTCACGGCGGAATCCTTGACCGCGTTGACAGTCACCTTTTCTCGTTCCTTGGAACGATGCTTCTTATCGCGTTATTCACGGGTGGATGGTTGCTCTGGTGAAACGGATTTGTCTATTAGGGGCCAGCGGCAGCATCGGCTCGCAGACGTTAGACATTCTCCGGGCCGAGCGGTCATCCTTTTCTTTAATCGCGGTAAGCGTAGGCGAACGCATAGGCGCGCTCGAAACCATCATCCGCGACTTCCCCGAGTGTCGTTTCTTCACTGTCAAAAAAGAGGCTGATTATCGGGCTTTAAAGGCGAAATATCCACAATTTGCGTGGTTTTTCGGCGATGAAGGTTTGTTTTCCCTCGTTGAAGAATCCCGTCCGGATATGGTGGTGAACGCCCTTCTCGGATTCGCCGGATTGGCCCCGTCGATTAAGACGCTCGAACTCGGAATCGACCTTGCTTTAGCCAACAAAGAAAGCCTTGTCGTCGGCCGCGAACTCATCGAAAAAGCCTTATCGTCAAGTCGTTCTCATCTATACCCAATCGACAGCGAGCATGTCGCCATCGCCAAGTGTTTGCAGAAGGCGAAAAATCGCCCGATTGACCATCTCATTTTGACCGCCAGCGGTGGTCCATTCCGGACTCGTGACCGGGTATCTTTAACCAACGTCACGGTGGAGGAAGCCCTCCGTCATCCGTCTTGGAAAATGGGTCCGAAAATCACCATCGATTCGGCGACGATGATGAACAAAGGTTTCGAGGTTTTGGAAGCCGCGGCCTTGTTCCATGTCGAGCCGGAATCCATCGAAGTCGTCATCCATCCAGAAAGCTACGTCCATTCGGCAGTCCGTCTAAAAGACGGAAAAATCCTCGCCGAGGTCAATGAACCCGATATGCGAGGACCGATTTCTTATGCCCTTCACGAGGGGAAAGTCTCCTTGGTTGATGTGGTGGAAATCAACGACTTATCGGAACTCCCTTACCACTTCGAGAAATTCGATCCGGAACGCTTCCCGTTGGTGCCCTTGGCCATCAAGGCTTATCGGATGGGTGGAGCGGCTCCGGCGATCTTAAATGCCGCCGACGAAGAAGCGGTCAAAATGTTTTTATCCGATGCCATCTCGTTTTTGGAAATCGAGCGTCGCGTCTCGTTGGCTTTGGATGCCATTTCGAATATAATTAACCCGTCCCTTCCCGATCTCGTTTCAATCACTGAAACGACCAAGAAGAAGGTGCGCGAGTAATTATGCCAAGAGCTCTGCACATCGTTATCACCGTTATCTTGCTCATCGTCATGTTGGGCATTTTAATCAGCGCTCATGAGGCTGGCCATTTGGCGATGGCCAAGGCATTCGGCGTATATTGTGACGAATATTCGATCGGCTTCGGCCCGAAAATCTTCTCCAAACGCCGCAAAGGAGGGGAGACCGCATTCAGCCTCCGCGTCATTCCTTTGGGTGGCTATGTCTCGATGTATAGCGCCGAAGATGAGCCCAAGCGCAAGAAACGCAATGGGGAAGAGGCCGTCGAAAGCGAAAACATCATGCCTGAGCCTCTTTTGGATGCGAATGGGAACCCCGTTCCTTTGGAACGTTCTCTCGAAAGCCAAAAGACTTGGAAACGAATCATCATTATCAGCGCCGGCGTGGTGGTGAATTTCATCCTGTCATTCATCTTCTGCCTCATCTATTCCGTCTCGTTCCCGTACTACCAGAACTACGTTCTCTATAAGACCGACATCGCCGCCGAGAACGTGTCGTCGTATGTTTATGACAAAGGTCGCCTCGAGCTGAATCAGGCCGAAAGCAATATCGTCCTATATGGTTTCTTTGCTGATGTGGATGAAACCATTCCCGTTGATGAAGGCGACTATCTCTATTCGCCGGGATTTTTGTACAATTCCGCCCAAACGGATGGCGGTTATCTCATCGACTGCAATACGATCGTGCGGAATGCCCACACGACCGGCGATCGCTTGATCACTTTGTACTATCCGGCTTCGCAAAGCGAACCGAATGATTTCATGTCCTGTCTGAAGTTCTATTCGGTTCACGAAGATATCACCGATTCGACTTATAACACCCTTCAAATCACGTCATTGCCCGATATGGACGAAGGCGCGTACAAACTTGGCTTGGGCGATGCGGTGGATCTTACATTCACGACCATTCATCGCGCCGAAGACCGTTCTTTGGTGCTGACGCCCCACGCGATCACTGTCGCCTATGGCGACAATGGTTGGGCCGCCTCTCCGGTTACGGTCACTTCCATCAAGTATTGGCCGTCCTTCGGCGATCGGTTGGAACTCGGCTGCCGGCAGTGGGTCAACTTCTTCCCGATGATGGGAAACGCTCTAAAACAGTTGTTCACGTTCCACTTCGACGGCATCGGCGGCGTCATCGCGATGGGCGCCGGAATTTCCCAGTTATCCAGCTACATGGGATTCGGAAAGACGTTCTTCCTTTACGGTGGGCTCATTTCCTTGAATCTTGGCATTATCAACATCCTTCCGTTCCCCGGTTTGGATGGTTGGAGCGTTCTTGTGGCGATTATTGAAAAGATCCGCCGCAAGAAAATATCCGCCCGGACGAAGAAAATCGTTCAGATGGTTGGCTTTGGTTTGTTGATCGCTTTGGTGGTCTTCATCACGATAAAGGATATTTTTCAATTCGTAGTATGAGTAGTGTGAAGATGGTGCGTTTCTTGAATTCGATCGGCATTGAGAATGTCGGCGATTTCGACTTGGAATTCCAGGTCGCCAAATTGGACCCGGAAAACCGCGAGCGCCTTCTCATGGTGATCCGCAAAGAAACGGCCTGGGATTATTTCCTCTATGAGGAATTCGCCCATGCCTTGCAATCGATCGATTATCCCTATCATCTATCCTTCACCTATGGTGAGTTAGCGGAAGACAAGTTGATTGCCTTCGTCAAAGAATGGTATCTCAGCCAATTCCATTTGGATTGCGCTTGGAAAATCTCCATTGCTAACAATGAGCTCATTTTCACTGTCGGTTTGGCTGGCGAAAAACAACAGGCCGAACGGGCGACTTCATTGCTTGGAGAAGTATTCGCCTTCTTGAATTATCCGTACCAAGTCCGTTTCCTGATGCAACTCGATGAGGCCGCCCAGGAACGTTATGAAGTCAAGCGACAAAAGGAACAAGAGTACCTAGAAAGCGCCCGAGCGGCCAAATTCAACCTCAAAGGGAACTACATGGAGTTGAATTCCCTTTCCGAGCTCGATGACCTTTCTCCACGCAACGTGAAGGTCGTCGGCGAAATCTTCGAAGTGGAAGCGAAAATCGCCAATCGCGGCATGGTCCGCGCATCATTCGGCATCGGCGATGGCCGCGGCGCGATCACCGGCCTCGCTTTCGAAAATGAGAAGATGGGCTTGTCCAAAGAATTCCTTTATTCCCTAAATGAAGGCGACCGCATCGAAGTGCGAGGCCGCCTTGATTTTGATCGGGCCGGAACGACCAAGAATCTCCGCGCCGATTATATCGAGAAGCTCCCGCCCCTCCCGCTACGCGAAGACCCTTCCATCGAGAAGCGCGTCGAATTGCATCTTCATACGAAGATGAGCGCGATGGACGCGATCGGCGACGTCAAACGTTACTGCGCCGTCGCGAAGAACATGGGCATGTCGGCCATAGCGGTTACCGACCATGGCGGTATTCAGGCATTCCCCGATATGCAAGACGCCTGCAAAAAGAATGGCCTGAAGCCGATTTACGGTTGCGAATTCAATATGTTCGAACCCCATCAGCGGTATGTTTTCAATCCCTCTACGCAATTACTTTCCAAAGCCCGTTACTGCGTACTCGACTTGGAAACAACGGGCTTAAGCGCGATCTATGACCGCATCACCGAATTCGGCGGCGTCATCCTCGAAAATGGCATGGTTCGCGAGAGCCTCGACCTCTTTATCAACCCGAAGATGCCGATCCCGGAGAAGATCCAAGCCAAGACCCGCATCACCGACGAAATGGTCGCCGATAAACCGACGATTGAGGAATTGATGGATAAAATCACCAATTTTATTGGTGATAGCATCATCGTCACCCATAACGCATCCTTCGACTTCGGTTTCCTTAACGAAGCGCGGAAGCGGATGGGATTGGAGCCGTTCACCAATCCGGTTATCGATACGTTGGCTCTGTCTCACTTTATCTTCCCGGAACGCCGTTATCACAGCTTGGCAGACCTCACCAGTAATCTCGGTTTGAGAATCTATGATCCGGATGAAGCGCACCGAGCGGATTTCGACGCCGAGGTGCTTTCCGATGCTTGGTGCTGCATCTTGCCGCGCATCGATCCGAAGAACAAACTTCGCCATTGCGATTTGATGAATCTCGATTTCACCGACGACTTCTTCGAAGGTTACAGCGGTGAGGCCTTGGTGAAGAGACGCCGCGATATCCTCGCGTCGTTCTATAAGAACATCCGTCCGAACCATATGATCGCCTTGGTCAAAAACGCCCAAGGTCTAAAGGACCTCTATAAACTCGTCTCTCTTTCCAATACCACTTATCTTGCTTCCGACGAGCCGCGCATTCCGAAGTTTGAGTTGGAACAGCTCCATGAGAATCTTCTCTTTGGCAGCGCGTGTTGGAATGGCGAAGTGTTCGACGCGGCCACCTATCGTGGTTTTGAAGAGCTCAAGAAGGTCGTTTCCTTCTACGACTACATTGAGATTCAGCCCGTTGAGAACTACTCCTATTTGCTCAATATGGGCGAGATGAACGAAGAACGTCTCATGCAGACATTGCATCTCATCATCGACGCCGCCAAAGAAGTCGGCATCCCTGTCGTCGCGACCGGCGATTGCCATTACGTCGATCCTGAGGATAAGATCGCTCGCGATGTCTTCATCTCAACCAAGGCCGTCGGCGGTGGCCGTCATCCTTTGAACCCGCCGCGCCGTGACAGAATGCCGCCGTTCGAGAACCCCGATCAGCATTTCCGCTCAACCGAGGAAATGATGGAATCCTTCCGCAAATGGCTGCCCGAAGAGCAGTGCCGCGAATATGTCATTTTGAATTCGAACTGGGTTGCCGCCCAAATCGAAGAAGTCAAACCGACGACGACAAAAACCTATGCTCCGGACGCGAATTTGCCGGGTTCTGCGGAATTATTGCGAAATCTTTGCTACGAAACCCTCCACGAAAGATACGGGGATAATCCCGATCCAAAAGTGGTCGAACGTTTGGAAAAAGAGCTATCCGGCATCATCGAGAACGGCTATTCGGTCACTTACTATATCGCCCATCGCATCATCGCCAAGGCCAACGAAGACGGTTACTACATCGGCAGCCGTGGTTCGGTCGGATCTTCTTTCGCCGCGACGATGGCCAAAATCACCGAAGTCAATCCGTTGCCGCCGCATTATCTCTGCCCGAAGTGTAAACACTTCGAATGGAATGACGATCCGAAGTACCATTCCGGTTTTGATATGCCGCACAAGAAGTGCCCCGACTGCGGCACTGAGATGGTCCGCGACGGTCAATCGATCCCGTTTGAGACCTTCCTTGGCTTCCATGCCGACAAAGTCCCTGACATCGACTTGAACTTCCCGCCCGACTATCAAGCGCGCGCTCACGCGTTTACAAGAGAGCTTTTGGGCGCCGACAATTGTTTCCGTGCCGGCACGATTTCCACGGTCGCCACCAAGACGGCATTCGGTTATGTCCGTGGCTATTTGGAACGCCAAGGCATCGATTTGAACACGGTTTCCTCGGCGAAGATCACGATGATTGCGAAGAAGTGCGAAGGCGTCAAACGCACGACCGGCCAGCATCCAGGCGGCATTGTCGTCATCCCGAAAGACATGTCGGTCTTCGACTTCACCCCGTATCAGTATCCGGCCGACGAATTGGATTCCGACTGGCTGACCACCCATTATGACTTCGGTTCGATGCATGACGAGGTTCTCAAACTCGACTTGCTCGGACAGGATACCCCGCGTGTTTTAAGAACCCTTTCTTTGATGACGGGCGTTCCTCTCACCGACATCCCGATGGACGATAAGAAGGTTCTGTCCTTATTCACCTCGCCAAAGGCGCTGGAACTCAAACATAACCCGCTGAAGTTCACGACGGGTGCTTTGGGGTTGCCGGAATTCGGCACTTCCTTCGTCCAGGGTTTGCTCAATGAGGCCCGTCCGAAGCGATTCAACGATTTGCTGATCATCTCTGGTCTATCGCACGGTACGGACGTCTGGACGAATAACGCCGAAGACTTGATCAAGAACAAGACCGCTGATATCGACGGCGTCATCGGATGCCGCGACGATATTATGAACTATCTCATTTCAAAGGGGCTTCCGAACGCCGACGCTTTCCAAATCATGGAAAAGGTCCGTAAGAAAGATTCCTCCCCGAGCGCGGAACAGATTAAGATGATGCGCGACCATGGGGTTCCGGAGTATTACATCGAGTCTTGTAAGAAAATCAAATACCTCTTCCCGCGTGCTCACGCGACGGCTTACGTCATCGACGCCGTCAGAACGGGTTGGTTCAAACTGTATTATCCGTTGCAGTTCTATGCGGCGTTCTTCACGATTCGCTGCACGAAGTGGGATATCGCGACGATGGTCGCCGGCAAAGAAGCCGTCCTCAAGAAGATTGAGGAATATCGGACCCGCGACGCCGGTCATATCAACCCCTTAAGCGAGAAAGAGAAAGAAATCGAGAAGGGTTTAAGGATCGCCGTCGAGATGTTGGACCGCGGCTATCGTTTCCTGCCGATGGATCTCTACAAATCCGGGGCGACCGATTTCGTCGTCGATGAAAAAGAGAAGGCTTTGTATCCGCCGTTCATGGTTATCGATAACCTTGGCGCCGATGCGGCCCGCTCGGTCGTCGAGGCCCGCGAAGAAGGCGAATTCATCTCTAAGGAAGATCTCTATGATCGCACCAAACTCAGCGAGACGAACATTACCGATTTAAGCGATCTCGGCGTCTTGAACGGGATGGGTGAGACGAATCAAATGTCCATCTTTGATTTTTAGGTACGAAGTGGTATATTAACCCGTGCGATTCGTCGCACATCGGGACGTAGCACAGCTTGGGAGTGCGCCTGGTTCGGGACCAGGAGGTCACGGGTTCAATCCCCGTCGTTCCGACCACTTGATCAAATTGGCCGCTCGCGCGGCCTTTTTTGTTATGTCAGTTTCAATTTCATTCTTCTTCTCCTAAAATATGGAGGCTTGTCGCCGTAGCTCAGCTGGATAGAGCAATTGCCTCCTAAGCAATAGGTCAGCCGTTCGAATCGGCTCGGCGACGCCATCGAAATCATGGTGAGGGTATAACCCTCATCTTTTTCTTACCGAGCAAGGAAAGGCATTCGCTTTCTCTTGACAAGAAAAGAGCGGTTGTCTATCGTTATTAGGCGCAAAAGCGCAGGATTGGGGCGTTAGCTCAGCTGGGAGAGCGCCTCCATGGCATGGAGGAGGTCGAGAGTTCGAGCCTCTTACGCTCCACCAATCTGATAGAATCCGGGCCGCAAGGTCCGGTTTTTTCGTTGCGGGTGGATAGCGGAAACAAACAGGCTTATAATGAGTCAAGCAAGTTCAACTTGCTTATTTCAAGCACGCAATCGGGAAAAACTATGAGAAAAAAGAATTGGAAAGCTGAGGCCCAAAACGCCGAAGCCGTCATGAATGACCTGCGTCGCGCCGATAAGGTTCGATTGCTTTATGGTCACGGCAATTGGGAGACGAATTCGATCTCTCACAAAGGAATCCGTTCCGTCCGTATGAGTGACGGCCCTCTTGGTTTGCGCATCCCGACATCCGAATTCGACTCCGAGCGTGCTACTTGTTTCCCGAGCCCAGCCCTCGTGGCCTGCACTTGGAATCCCGACCTCGCCAAACAAATGGGCGAAGCGATGGCCAAAGAAGCGATTCAGGCCGGCGTTGACGTGATTCTCGCCCCCGGTGTGAACATCAAACGGAACCCATTATGCGGCAGAAATTTCGAATATTTGTCGGAAGACCCCCTTCTTGCAGGGAAAATCGGTTCTGCGATCATCGGCGGCATCCAGAGCAAAGGCGTCGGCGCTTGCTTAAAACATTATGCTTGCAACAACCAAGAGACCTCGCGTTTCCTCAATGATTCCCAGGTCGATGAGCGGGCTCTCCGCGAAATCTATCTGAAACCATTCGAGATCTGCGTCAAGGAAAGCGATCCTTGGATGGTCATGTGCTCTTACAACAAGATCAATGGCGTCCCTGCCGCCAATCATGGTCACCTGCTCAAAGACATCCTCAAAGGCGAATGGAAATATAACGGCGTCGTCGTTTCCGACTGGGGCGCGGTCACCGATCCGATCCGAAATCACAATAACGGTCTCGATTTAGAGATGCCTTGTTTCGAACATCGTCACGGCTTACTCACCAAAGCGATCCGCAAAGGAATCTTGGAAGAAGAAGCGGTCGATGATTCCGCCCAACGCATTATTTGCCTGTCTCAGAAAGCTGCCCAACGCCCAGAACATATCCGCTTCCGTTATGAAGACCAACGCGAAATCGCGTTGAGCGTTGCCGAAGAAGGTATCGTTCTTGCAAAGAACGATGATAATGTCCTGCCGTTGCGCAGTTACGAGAATTGCTGCGTTATCGGCGCCTTGGCCGAGGAAACCCCGATTCAAGGTTCTGGCTCCAGCCATGTCCACCCGATGATCGAATCATCCTTGCTGGATGAAATCCGCCATCACGCGTCGCTCACGAGCGACACGGTCGCGTACGCGCCAGGATATCCGCTCCATGCGGATGCGCCGCGCGACGAGGCGAAGAAACTCGCGATCGATGCCTGCGACCTTGCCGGCAACCATAAATACGTCATTTTCGTCGTCGGGCCTTATGCCGGCACCGAATCCGAAGGATATGATCGCGATTCCATGGAACTGCCTGCCGCTCAAATCCAATTGTTCAAAGCGGTTCAGGAAGTGAACGCGAACATCATCCTTGTTGTCATTGCGGGCGCTCCCGTGGAGCTTCCGATGGCAGAAAATGCCCCGGCGATTCTTGTCTCCTATTTCGGCGGCGAAGCCGGATCGAAAGCCATTCATCGCATTTTGATCGGCCGTGCGAATCCTTCGGGCAAATTCGCCGAAAGCTGGCCGATCCAATATTCGGACGTGCCTTCCAGCCTTTTCTATCCCGGCGATCGCGGCCCGAGCAAATACAAAGAGAGCATCTATGTCGGATATCGCTATTATCTCTCCGCGAATATCCCGGTTTTGTTCCCGTTTGGTCATGGTCTCAGCTATTCCCGATTCACCTATAAATCTCTCGTTTTGAACCGCGATGAGCTCAATGAAGGGCAGACGCTTGAAGTGTCTTTCGCCGTCAATAACCCGAGCCGTTACGGCGGTTTGGAGACGATGCAGCTTTATATCGCCGCCCGCCGACAAAATGTTTTCAAGCCGGTCCGCGAGCTGAAGGCGTTCAAAAAGATCCTCATCGAATCCGGCAACATGCGCCAGATCAAATTCACGTTGAAGTATGAAGACTTCGCCCATTACGATACCGAAACGAAACAATTCGCGGTCGAAGGCGGCAAATATGAGATTCTCGTTGGGTCATCTTCAGAAGATATCCGTTTGAGGAGGGTCGTGACCGTGAATTCTTCCAAAGTGTTTGCGGATAAGTCCCGTTCCTTCCCCTCATATTACGAGTTTAACGATAAATCTTTATATATTCCCAGTGACGAAGAATTCGAGCGTTTGCTTGGTCATCACATCAAACGCGTCATCTATTCCAAGAAGGGCTCTTTCAACCTGAATAGCACCTTTGGGTCGACCCAGAACACATTGGTTGGGAAGCGAATCATCAAGGCGCTCGATAAGACGATTGATCCGCGTTGCGATAAGGCCGCTCACGCGAAGGAATTCGATTCCCGTCTGCGGATGCCATTGCGCGCCGCGGGGATGGGCGGCATGAGCGACAAAAAGATTTTGGCGACCATCGCTTTGCTAAACGGCCATCTATTCCATGCCCTTTGGGCATTATGCTTCGGGAGACGTAAATGATCCTTTCTATCATCTTTGCGCTGCAACTGAATAAGAGGTTGAACCATCGTTGGGACGGCATGCCTTCTTTGCCATACTTTGAGGCCAATGAATTGGGTCTGAGTGAAGAGAGATTCTCCTTCCGATACGGAAAATGGAATCTCGATGGATCTCGTTATTGGGTTGGCGATCGTGCCCCAAAAGCCTTGGTTATTGTTTTCCATGGTTTAGGAAGCGGCCGCAATGCCTATATGAAGGAAATCGCCGCAATCGCGAAAGCCGGATATTTGGTTTATGCCTATGACAACTTGGGTTGCGGCCGAAGCGAAGGACGCGGTCCAAAGAGCATTGGCGAGGTTGCGAAAATCCAGTCAGTTTTCTTCTCTTGGCTGGATAATGACCCAAAAGCCAAGGGTTTGAAACGGTATTCATTTGGTCATTCTTGGGGCGGATACGGCTCAATGATCGCGTTGCGCCCTGAGTTCAAAGTCGAAAAAGCCGTGGCTTTATCGGGTTTTCTTCGCCCAAGCGATGCCATATATCATTCCTTGACAAAGAAGAAATTGGGCTTTTTGAAATTGCCGATTTCTCTGGCCATATTCTTCCTTTCTGGACCCAAAGCCAATATTTCTGCCTTGAAAGTCTTCGAAAAATCAACTGGGAAGTTGTTCTATGCATCGGGAACGGACGACACGTCTGTTCCATTGGAATTTAATGGAAAGCGCCTATTTAAGAAGTTCAAAACCGAGTCCCGTTTGAAGTTCGTTTCGATCCCGCGTTGCGGTCATGGGGCGATGTACACTTCGAAGGCTCAGAATTATCAGAAGCAATTGGCTAAAGATGGGCTCTTAAACATCAATAGCCCGATTGGTCTAGAAATGGATATTCAGAAGGCCACGGAACACAACCGGGACCTCATTTCTTCCATAATCGACTTTTATCGCGAATAAGAGTATCATTATCACCGTGCACTGGTGGCGGAATTGGTATACGCGCTAGCTTCAGGAACTAGTCGGGCGACCGGTACGAGTTCAAGTCTCGTCCAGTGCACCAATCTTTGTGCCCGTAGCTCAGTTGGATAGAGCGCAAGCCTCCGAAGCTTGAGGTCAGCGGTTCGAGTCCGCTCGGGCACGCCATTTTTTATCTCTTTTGAAAAATGGACAAAAGTCGAGAAATGGAAAGCAAACCAATAAAACAATCGAATGATGCTTGCGACATAAAAAGTACAAAGATTTAACAACTTGACATAAAAAAATAGACAAAGGTTGAATAATAATAAAATGTCTTTTCTTATCAAAGAAAGATTTTATAATGAATTCATGGACAGAAGACTAAGAAAAACTGAAGACGCGATTCAGAACGCGCTCATCGATCTAGTATCGAAAAATGGCTATGAAGGCCTCAAGATGATTGACGTAATCGAAAAGGCCGACGTCAACAAATCAACTTTCTATTTGCACTACCAATCTCTCCTCGGTGTAGCCTCCGCGATCGAAGACAAATTAATCGCCAGGATCCTTGATGTATTGCATGATGAACCTATGGCCGGGGAAACGGTCATCGGTGGGGTGGTGAACCTTGTTGTTAGAGAGCGGAAAACCTTCCGTGCGATCTTAAATATCTCCGAAGGTCACTTCTATCGGAAATTGGAAAATAATTTAATGCCAGTCATCAATGAACTAGTGCCCTTTAAAGGTGATAAAGAAGCGGTTTTATATGCCAAAGCTTCTGTTTTCGGATCCATCTTTGGGGTTACACGTGCCTTCGTCCTTGGTTCTTCGCGGTTAGACAGCAAAAAACTTGAGTCAGAACTTTCGAAAATCCTAGGATTATCGGATTAAAACTATGGACAAATGTCTATTTAGATAATTTCCGGATCTCTGACTTTCAACTATTTGTTCTCAACTCTTCCGATAAATTGTATAATTCACAAGCCCGAAAGGGCTCATGGCCCCTTGGTGGAATGGTAGACGCGGTAGACTCAAAATCTACTGTCCGCAAGGACATGCCGGTTCGAGTCCGGTGGGGGCCACCAAAAAATGAAAATGCTCCCTTTGGGAGCTTTTCTTATATTTCGATTTCTAAGCTGATCGGGCAATGGTCTGATCCGAATACATCATTATGGATCTCGGCGGCCCTTATCTTTTCCTTCAAGCAATCGGATACGAGAAAGTAATCGATTCGCCAGCCGGCATTATTGGCCCTGGAATTGAAACGATAACTCCACCAAGAATATTTGACTTCATCAGGATGCAAATAACGGAACGTATCAACATATCCTTTGGATAACAGGTTGGTGAAGGCATCTCTTTCTTGTGGCGTATAACCCGGGTTGCCTTCATTGGCCTTCGGGTTCTTGATGTCGATTTCCTTATGAGCGACATTCAAGTCACCGGCATAGATAATCGGTTTCCGTTTTTCAAGGCTGCTGAGATAGGCAATGAGATCATTTTCGTACCCAAGTCGGAAATCCATCCGTTTCAAGCCGTCCCCGGCGTTGGGGACATATGCGGCGACGAAATAGAAGGAGTCGAATTCCAAAGTGATGACCCGCCCTTCCTCGTCGTATTTCTCGTCCAGCAAACCATAGTGGACCGACAAAGGATGCCGGCGGGTATAAACCGTCACGCCGGAATAGCCTTTTCTCACTTTGGAGACGGTCCAGTAAACCTCATACCCCTCCGGTTCAAACGGGAAGGTTAAGTGGAGGTCCTCGGAGTACTTGCTTTCTTGGATGGCAAACACGTCGGCGTCGAATCTTTCAAAGTCGGATTGAAAGTCCTTTTTGAGGATCGCCCGTATGCCATTCACGTTAAATGAGACGAATTTCATGGCATTAGTTTATCAAAACGGTTCGTTATTGTATAATGTCCAAGCGAAAAGTATGTTCTTGCTTAAGCAAGGAGAGGCGACTATGAAACGATTTGTTGATGGACCATTTGGCAAAGAGCTACCCGACTTCAATTTTGGGTGGACATTACAGGAAGAAGGATCGAAGAAAATCCAAAAAATCAATCTCCCTCACGAAAGCAGAAGACTGCCCCTTCAATATTTCAGCGAAAAGGATTTTCAGTTGGTCGCCACCTTCAAAAAGAAATTCACCCTCACCAAGGAAAAGGGCGCTAGGTACCTTTTAAACTTCGAGGGTTTCTCCACGATTCTCACCCTCTACGTCAATGGGCGTTTTGTTAGCGAAAATCGCTTTGGATATACGGGTTTTACCGATGATATTACCGATTTTTTGGTCGATGGGCCGAATGAGATCAAAGCGGTCGTGGACTCGCGAGAAGAACCATCCATCCCCCCGTTCGGCGGTCTTATTGACTACCTGACTTATAACGGAATCTACCGCGAAGCCCATCTCATCAAGAAGAACGAGAATCACTTCCGTCACCTTCGCGTTTCTTGGGAAGCGAACAATGATTTGGTCATCGACGCCCCCATTAAGAAAGCCGAAATGATTTTCTTACGCATCGGCCACGAGCTCTTCAACCTTCCGTTCGCGGAAGATGGCATCTACCGCATTCCGAATTACAAGCCTCGCCGCCTCTGGCACCCTGATCATCCGTATCTCACCGAGATTTGCATCGCCAGTGAGGATGACTATCTCGTGACCAGTTATGGTTTCCGTCATCTTGGCATTGATGAGAATAAGCAACTTACCATCAATGGTAAACCCTTCAAAATCCTCGGTTTGGACCATCATCAAAGTTATCCCTTCATCGGTTATGCCGCTCCGAAGAATATGCAGGTGTTGGACGCTTTAGACCTGAAGAATCTAGGCATTAATACGGTGCGCTGCTCCCATTATCCTCAGTCCCGTCACTTCCTTGATGCCTGCGACCGTCTCGGCATTCTCGTTTTGGAAGAGCTTCCCGGCTGGCAGCACATCGGTGATGCCGCCTGGAAAGAAACGGCGGTGGAGTATGTCGAAAGAATGATCGACCGTGACTTCAATCACCCTTCCATCATCATGTGGGGCGTCCGCATCAATGAGTCGCAAGACGACCATGATTTCTATACAAAGACCAACGAATTGGCCAAAAAGATGGATCCGAACCGCCTTCGCAGCGGAACCCGTTTCATCTACGGCTCCGAACTGTTGGAAGACGTGTATACCATCAATGACTTCTCCTATCGTCCGGACAAACCGGTCGATCCTGCGGAACTCATCCAAGGGAAAGAAGATGTTGCCCCGATGCTCATCACCGAGTTTGGCGGACATACCTATCCGACGAAGAAAAACGACAACGAGCACCGCTTATTGGATCAAACCCTCATCCACCTCCGCGTTGCGAACGCCGCTCGCAAGGATAATGTGCGCATGGGCTCGATCGGGTGGTGCGCCTACGATTACAACACCCATCACCAGTTTGGCAGCGGCGATAAGATTTGCTATCACGGCGTGAGCGATATCTTCCGCCAACGCAAATTGGCCGCTTCGGCTTATCGTCTCGCGATCCCATTCAAGAAAGAACCGATCCTCGACCCGATTACTTATTGGGCTTTCGGGGAAAGGAACTATGGTGGGGTTATCCCTCTATACGTTTTGACCAACTGTGACTATATCTCCATCCAGGTCGATGGCCGCGATGAGATTTTTCTTAAGGAAACCGATCCGGAATTCACCGCCCTGCCCGGCAAAGTCTTCGTCGTCAAAGAAATGGACGGCTCCTGGGGCAATGAGTGGCGCGGCGTCACCTTCCGCGGGTATAAAGACGGCAAAGTCGCGATCGTCAAAGCGATGTCCGCCGATCAAATCAAATCCGATTTCAAAGTGGAAATCTCCAACAAAACCATCGATCGGAACGATGCCTTGCGCATTCATGTTTCCTTGGTCGATCAGTTGGGGAACATCCTCCATTTCGCCGATGACAATCTAAAGATTGAAACCGAGAATTGCGAACTTCTTGGCCCTGCTGAATATCATCTATTCGGCGGCGAATATGCGTTCTATGTCAGGAGCGACAAACCCGGCAAAGCCAAGGTCACGATTTCTTGTTCTGGTTATAGGAGAGCGGTCACCTTCCGCGTAAGAGAATGATGAAAAAGATTGAGAATGGTCGTTTTGTCGGTGAGAGATCCCTTTTCAAAACGGATGGGGCGATCATCGAAAATTGTTGGTTCGGCGACGGGGAATCCCCACTTAAAGAATCGGCGAATCTAAGAATCTCCAACACGGAGTTCGCCTGGAAATACCCTCTTTGGTACTGCGATGAAGTGGTCGTATCCGACTGTGTTTTCCGCGAGATGGCCCGGGCCGGTATCTGGTATACGAAAAACATTCGGTTCGAGAATGTGCGATTTGAATGCCCAAAAGCTTTCCGTCGTTGCGAGAATCTCGCTCTCGAAGACTGCGAATTCCTTCTCGGCGAGGAAACCTTATGGGGTTGCCGTGGCGTGCATCTCCGCAACGTCGTTGAAAACGGGCAATACTTCGGAATGAATGCGGCCGACATCGATGCCGACCATCTGACCATCGAAGGCAACTACGCGTTCGACGGATGCAAGAACCTCAGAATCCGCCACTCGGTCCTTCACACCAAGGACGCGTTCTGGAATTGCGAGAACGTGGTGGTGGAAGATTCGGAGATCGTCGGGGAATACTTCGGCTGGAACAGCCGCGATATTACCTTGGTCCGTTGTCGCATCTCCTCGCACCAAGGTTTCTGCTACATCAAAAACCTCACTTTGATCGACTGCGAGGTCGTTGACAGCGATCTTTGTTTCGAATATTGCGAAAACATCGAAGCGACGATTCTTACCAAAGTCGATTCGATCAAGAATCCTTCGTCCGGTCGCATCGTCTGCGCTGGTTACGATGAATTGATCCTCGATGACTGCGATCCATCCAAGACGGTGATTGAGGTAAAGAAATGAAATACGATTTCGATAAAGTAATCGACCGCCGCGGAACCGATTCCATCAAATGGGCGGTCAAAGACAACGAGCTTCCGATGTGGGTCGCGGATATGGATTTCGCGGTCGCCCCGGAAATCTTGTCCGCTTTGCGGAACCGCGTCGATCACGGCGTCTATGGCTATACCGAACCACAAGACGACTGGTATGAATCCTGCATCGGATTCCATCTTCGCCGCCACGATTGGAAAATTGAGAAAGAAGCTCTGCTTTTCTCAACCGGAGTCGTTCCCTCCATCAGCAGCGCCGTCCGCGCTTTCACCGCCAAAGGCGATGAAATCATCGTTTTTACCCCGGTTTATAACATCTTCTTCAATTCGATCGTGAACAACGGCCGCGTCATCCGCGATGTGCCCCTTCTCTTGAAGGGAGGCCGTTATTTCATCGACTTTGATGGATTCCGCAAAGCGGCTTCCGACCCAAAAACGAAGATGCTGATCTTCTGCAACCCCGCCAACCCGGTCAGCCGAATCTGGAGCGGAGAGGAACTGAAAGAAGTCGCTCGGATCGCCAAAGAGAACGGCATCTTGATTCTTTCCGATGAAATCCATGGCGAAATCACCGCGCCGGGAACGAGTTATGTTCCTTTCCTCAAAGCCGTCCCCGAGGCCGCGCCGTATCTCTTCACGTGTATTTCGCCGACCAAGTGTTTCAACTTGGCGGGTATCCAAACTTCCGCCATCGTGGTGCCGGACGAAACTCTCCGTGCGAAAATCCGCAGACAGATCAATACCGACGAAGTGGCGGAGCCGAATGTATTCGCCTGTCTAGCGGCCGCGACCGCCTGGTCGAAAGGCGAGGCTTGGCTGGACGAATGCCGCGAATATCTTTTCGCCAACCGGAAAGCGGTGGAGGATTTCCTTGTCAAACGGGTTCCGAAAATTCATTGTCTTCCTGGCGATGCCACTTATTTGCTTTGGCTCGATATCCGCGCAATTTGTGAGGATGATGCCGTTTTTGCAGATTTTTTGCGCGAGAAAACCGGGTTATTCGTTTCCAAAGGATCCGTCTATGGTTCCGGCGGAAAAGGTTTTTTGCGCTTGAATGTCGCTTGTCCGCGCTCGCTCCTCATGGATGGGCTCGCCCGTCTAGAACAAGGCGTGTCGCTCTTCGAAAAAGAAAACCGGAGGTAAAGTTATGCATTGGGCTCTGATTGTTGTCATCGTCCTGCTCGGATTGGTGCTGCTCTTTTTGGCGGGCTGCTTGCTAATCGGCTACTTCCTGACCAAAGGCATGAGCTGGCCGACCCGTCATACGCGTCAGGAATGCTATGACGTCGATGTGGTCAAAGGCCTCTTTGAAGGAATCGACAAACTCAATTTCGAGCCGATCGTCATGACGATGCCGGATGGCTATGAGATTCATGGCGACGTCGTCTTGAATGGCAAGCATGACAAATGGGTCATCTTCAGTCATGGCTACACCTGCACTCGCGAAGCGGACTACAAATACTTGATGACGTTCTATGAACGTGGTTATTCCCTTTTGGTTTATGACCTCCGTTCCCATGGCGACAATGTCATTAAGGATGTGACGATGGGGTTCAAAGAAAAAGACGACCTCCACGAGATCATCCGTTATGTCCGCAACACCTATGGTGAGGAAACCCATGTTGCCTTATTTGGTGAGTCCATGGGCGCGGCGACGACCTGCTTGGCGACCGCTTATCGGGATCCGCTCGATTTTGTGATCTCCGACTGCGGCTATGCTTCGCTGCCTTTGCTGCTAAAGCATCTGCTCAAACAACGTCATTTACCGACCTTTGTGTTGCCTTTCGCCAATTTCTGGGTCCGAGCGATCCATCATTATTCGGTCTACAAGATTCTGCCTTACGAAGCGCTCAAAGAAAACGAAGTACCGATTCTCTTTATCCACGGGACCGCGGACACTTTCGTTCCGCCGGAACATGCCCAGATTTTCTATGACGCCAACAAAGGCTATAAAGAGCTTCATTACTTCGAAGGCTGCGAGCATTCGATGTCCGTCGTCGATGAACGAGAAAAATGCCTCTCGGTGATTGCCAAGTTTGTTGATAAAATCAACAAAAAATAATCTATGGAGATGGAAGAGTTCTACGCTTCGGTCGGCGAAATCTTAATGTATTGCCAGTGCATCGAGCACGACATTAAGCGCATCTACGCTTTCCTCATCGATGGCGGATTCGAAAAGAATATGATCCGCATCGAAGAAGAACGCTGGACCCTCGGGCAAGTCGTGCACGAATTGCATGATTTCGATCAAACTCTGGACGAGCCGTTCTTTACCCCAAACGATTACGCTTTGCTGAACGACATCGTCCGTATCCGCAACTACTACGCCCATCAGGTTTATCTGTCTTTCTGTTATCTGACCGACGAGAACGATTTCGAACGGTCATTCAGCAGCGAATGCAGACGCGTTTCTGCGGACAAAGAACGCCTGTCCGTCCTCTATGAAGCGGTGGAGGATACCCGGGTCAAGTTGCTCAGCAACGACCCGCTCGCCCGTTATTAGCCATGTTTGAGGAATTGTTCCGCAACCGCATAGCGAATGAGAAGAAACTCCTTGAAGAGGGCTTTTCGCCAACCGAAGAAGGGCTTCGCAAGGAGTATCCGCTTTTTGATTCGTTCACTCTGGTTGTGGCGATCCGCGATAACAAGGTCGACCATTTCGTCCGCGATGAAGAAATCGGGGAACGTTATTACCCTTATTCTCTCGACTCGACCGTTGGGGAATGCGTCGGTGCCGTCCGCTCCGCCGCGGGCGAGATTTTGGAACATCTCGCCGCCCACGCATTCGATGCCCAAACGTTTTTGAGCCCGCTCGCCGAGGACATCGGGAGTTTCTGCGCGGCCGAATGGGACGAGGGCCCCGAATGGCCGTGGGACGATTTGGACGCCTACATCCTCCGCGAAAAGAAAAGCACCAAATGGTACGGCATTGTTATGAGATGTCGCGGGAAATACGTCGGCCGTGAGGACGAGGACGAGCACGAAGTGATGAACGTCCGCGTGCCCCGAGACCAGGCGGAGGACTACTGGGATTTCCGCGTCTATTTCCCCGCTTATCACATGAATAAGAAGTCCTGGATCACCATCGATTTGGAACGGGTCGACCGCGATGAGCTTTTCACGCGGATTCGCATTGCCCGATCCATCATCGATGAGGAAAATAATAAAAAGGGAAGGAAACACTCTGATGGCAAAGAAAAACGGAAATGACTATGTTCTCTTCGGGATCGATTTCGGCGCGAACGAAAAGCAGCGCGAACTCATAAAGGCGGTGCGCGCCGATCCGCGGAGGAAACCCGTCGTCTTCGTCAGCGGGGAAGCCGGAACCGGCAAGACCTTCGCCTCTTTGGCCGCCTCGTTATCGCTCGTCCGTGAGCATGGGGCCAAAAAGCATTCTTATGAATGCATCTACTATATCCGCGAACCGGTCGAAGTCGGCCATCGCCTCGGTTATCTGAAGGGCAAAGAAGAAGACAAATTCGCCCCATACTTAGGACCGCTTATCGACAACTACAACCATTTGGTTGAAAACGATCCGGATGCCCAAAGATATCTCCGTCAGCCGTCCAAGAAAGGCAAGGAAGACGCCGACGATCTCCCCAATGAGTATCGCCACCTGCCTTATGACATCATCCCTTTGGCTCCTGAGTTCCTCAGAGGCCGTTCCTTCCGCGATTGCATCATCATTTGTGATGAGGCCCAGAACATGGACTTAAGCGAGCTCCACACGCTTGTCACGCGCATTGGCGAAGGCGTGAAGTTGATCATCATCGGCTCCGCCAACCAAATCGATACCTTGGGACAGACTTACGAAGACAACGCGTTCATGACCTCAATCGAAATATTGAAAGAGACGGGCCTTACTGACCATATCCGTCTGGTGGAGCCGATGCGTTCCTCCTTCGTCGCCGAATTCGATCGCCTCTTCGTCGAGTACGCGATAACCCACAAGAAATAAAAAAGAGACCTCCTTAGAGCGGGAGGTCTTTTCTTTTGAAGTGAAGGGATCCGATGATGAATCCCGACAAACCGATCACGAACAGGATGCCGAATTCCCAGATGAGATTAAGGGACATTTTCGTGATGCTCATCATATCGAACAAGGTGATGATCGAGATGTAGTTGAAATAATTCAACGCGCTGAAGCGAACGACGGCCGGCATGACTTGGCTGCCGAAGAGGCCGAGGATCGTCGCGCACAAGGCGAAGATCGACAAACCGCCGCCTACGGCGAGGGAGAAGCGGCTTCGGTCGAAGAAACAAGATACGCCGAAACAGAATCCCGCGAATGCGAATAAGGTCAAGAACGCCGCCAAATTCATCAACGCGAGCGACCCGAAGGTGATGTTGGTGAAGAGGATGTGGCTGAAGGCGAAGCAAATCATGCTGGTCACAACCATGGCAGCGACCATCGCGAGCAGGGACAGCACGAGATAGCTGGCCTGGGTGAAGGTGACGGTCTCACGCTTGACGCCGGTGGCCAACGTGTACGCGAGCGAACCCGAATCGACGGCGCCGGCCAAAAGGTTATTTGTCGTTAAGACGACATAAATGATCGGCAAGAGCAAGCCGGCGATCTTATAGAACATCGAACCGACGACGACGGCATAGATGTCCGTTTTGCCGATTTCCTGCAAAGCATTCGAGATATCTTCCGGGAGTTTGGCGAGGAAGGAGGCCGAAACGTCCTGATGGACGCGGGCCGCGAGCTCTTCGCATTCGGCCTCGTATTCCGCTTGGGTGATTTCGCCCGCGGCATAGCGCTCATCGAGCGCCGCCTGCCGGTATTCGACTTGGGTGCGGTAGGAGCGGATGCTGGCGCGGCAGTCGTCATAAACGGCCGACCATGTGTGCCCAAACGACTCGTAAGTCTGGCGGGTAAGGCCGAATTCCTCTAACTGGTCGATAAGGGCCGAAATCGTCTTTTCCTCATTCATGATGGTGGCGATCAAAACGGCGGCCGTCTCTTCGGAACGGGCGGATTGGTAGGCGGTGCGCTCGGCGGAGGCGCGATAGGCGTCCGCATCGCCGGCGATGCAGTGGTCGGCAAGGCTATCGGAATCGTATAAAGGCAACTCGGCGATATGGCCATCGGAGAACATCTGGGCCACGACCGGGGAGATATAAACGGCGGAGGTTCCGGCATTGACGACTTCCAGCCAGCCATCGCTGTATTTGCGGAAGCCCCTGTCGGTGGCGATTTGGTCGAAATAGGCGTTGATATCGGATAAGCCTTTGTCATGGCTGTCATCCGTGCTGACGGATTTGGCGGTCGGCTTTTTCGCTTCCCATTCGGGAACGAGGGCATCATCGCTTGGACGCGAGGAAACCCACGTCACGGCCGCGCTGGAATAACGGCTATTGATGTCAACGTCCGAAGTCGGAGCGGTGGCGACCCAAGCCGCGAACTCCTCGTCGGTGCGCGAAGCGGGGTCGGGCTCGCCGGCCAGCCAATCGCTGATGGTGGGAGTATAGGCATCCGCAGTCGGATAGACCGCGTTGAAATTCTCGGCGAAGGCCTCATCGTATTTTTGCTCTCCGAGCAAACCGAGGTCGTAGAAGTTCAAAGAAGTCTGGGCGATATAACTATCGATCTCGCTGCTGATGATGGCTTCTTTCATGCTTTGGGTCAAATCGCCCAAGGAGGATCCGCCGGCGATCGACATGATGGTGGCGAGCATGAAACACTCGATGGCGGTGATGATAAGCCATCCCGGGCCATTCGTCTTGACGCATTGTTTGAATAACGCTCTATTGAATCTCATCGTCCCCCCTCCTTGAATTTTCTTCCGAAATATTTGGCTAAGGTGTCGTGCACCTCATCGATGTATGCGAGCTTGAAGTCGGCCAGTCGCTTCATGAACCCCGGCGTTTCCGCCCTGGGGATTTGGATGCGTATCTTCCGCTTTCCTTCCTCTTTGCAGGGATATTCGATTTTCTCTTTGAGGAATCTCTCTCGTTCTTCGGGGCTTTCGAAGGCGATTTCGAATTCCTGAATCTCCGGATTGGCGACCTTCTTGAGCTCGGCGATGTCGATGATCTTCCCGAAGTCGAGGAGGATGACCCGATCGCAGGTGTCCTCAACTTCCTCGTAAACGTGCGTGGACATCAATATCGTCTTTCCCCGCTTGTGCTGTTCTTTGATGATTTCGATGAATTGCTCTCTCATCAAAGGATCCAAACCGGTGGTGGGCTCATCCATGATGATGATATCGGGATCGGTCATCAAAGCGGCCACCAAAGCGGTCTTCTGCTTCATGCCTTTGCTCATGCGCTTTAGATTGGCGCGCGGGTCAAGGGCCAAACGGCTGATAAGTTCGTTGGCATAGGATAAATCCTTTAGCCCATGAAGCTCAGCCTGCATCTTCAGGAAAGAGATGCCTGTCCTTAAATCCGGGAAGGCGATTTCGCCCGGGACATAGCCGATTTGTTTGCTGATGATGTCGGCGTTCGCGTAGCATTCGAGCCCATTGATGGTTACCGATCCGGAAGATGGCTTCACGAAACCCATGATCTGACGGATGGTGGTGGTCTTTCCGGCACCGTTTGTGCCGACCAAACCAATCATCTCGCCTTTGCGGATTTCGAAGTTCAAATCGAAAACCCCACGACCAAGGTCGTAATCCTTCGTCAGATGTTCTGCTCGGATGACAACGTCGCTCATTGGAGGCCTCCGAAATTTTTATCGTTCACGTAGAAGCGCATGAAGTAGTCTTGAAGACTCTCTTTGTGGTTGGAGAAGCCGATGACCGACAATGGTTTTATCGCGGTTAGGACTTTGCTGATCTCTTTGTCATGGGCGACGAAGACCAGCTTCTTCTTTTCATCGTTTCGGTCCACGATTTGAATTGGCAATTCCGCGCTGGCGAATTGCTCTAAAGAAGAATCATCACCAAAGGTGACTTCATAGGTCTTGTTGGCGGCATGCCGTAATTCATCCGCGTGGAACGTGTTGACGATGCGGCCTTCTTTGATGATGGCGATGCGGTCGCAGACGGCGTCGACTTCGCTGAAAATATGGCTGGAGAGCAAGATGGTCTTGCCCTTCTCTTTTTGTTTGAGGATGTATTCGACGAAACGGTTTTGCATTCGCGGATCGAGACCCGATGTCGGCTCATCGAGAATGTATACTTCGGGATCGCTCATGAAGGCACTGACGATGGCGAGTTTCCGTTTGACGCCCAAGGACATTCTCTTGGTGTCGGTCTTGAGCATAGCGGGCGTCAACTCGAAATAATCGATCAATTCGTTTTTGAGGTCGTTGTTTTTGATTCCGCACATCTCTTGTTGAATGGTGAGGAATTTCTCGCCGCTCAGACCGGCCGGCAAGACGATTTCTCCGGGGATATATCCGATGCGGCGGAGGTTCTCGCTGTAACATTTCCAGGCATCGTTGCCGAAAACGAGGATTTCGCCTTCGTCAGGCTTGCTGAATCCCATGATGTGACGGATCGTCGTGCTCTTGCCGGCGCCGTTCGGGCCGAGATAGCCGAAGCACTCGCCGGGATAGACTTCGATGGAGGCGTCGAAAACCCCACGGCCAAAGCCGTAATCTTTGGTGAAATGAGTCACCTGCAAAACGGGTTTCTTTTCTTCCATGACTTAGGTATTTTATCCCTCTTAGGAGGGAATCGTCCATAAGACTATTTATTTTTCGGGCGGACGATGACTTTTCTCATCCAAATGTGCGGATAGTCTTGGTCATAGACGATTTCCCCGTCAATCGGCTTGAAACCGTTCTTGGCATAGAACCCGGATTTGTCGAGTTGGGCCTCCAAAACAATCTCTCGCCCACCGAGCGTTTTGATCTTGGTTTGGCAGAATTTAAGCGTATATGTGCCGATTTTAAGGCCGCGGAAGGGCTTCAAGACCGCCATTCTTTGGAGTTGGTAACGCTCCGGATCCAGCTTCTTGATGCGGGCGGTGGAGATGGGCTTGTCATCGAGGAAAAGGACCAGGTGTATGTAGATGGATTCGTCGTCCTCGAATTCTTCTTGGAATCCCTGTTCCTCGACGAAAACTTCCTGACGGATTATCTTGGCTTCCATCGGAAGGTCGTGATAAAAGCGCGCTTGGACCATAACACAATTATGAATGATTCTTGCTTGCGGTGTTGCTATAATTTTGGCGATTCATGAAATTGTTTTTCGAGAAATTCCGCTATCACTACAAACGCTATCTCGCCATCATCTTCACTTCGATCGCGATTGGGTTCCTTTTGGCTGACTTCATCATCAATCTTTTGCTGATGATCCAAAACGAGATCGCCCCCGGTTTCTCAACCCTTTCATTCGTGTGGAATTTCGTCATTTTGATGATCTGCTTCGTTATGCTTCTACGGGGAAATTCGCGGCAGAGCAGCATTGCCTTCCAAGGCGTGCTGTCCTTCATCTTTTTATCGATCATCCTGCTCGCTTATGAACTGATCTTCCAAATCATTTACGGGACGGGGTTTTCCTTCTCCGGGGTGAATGCGGTGTTCGCCATTCTCATCATTCTCGGAATCGTCGGAATGATCGTTTTGGGCATCCTTTGTTATCTCCGTTTGAAAGGCTACCTGAGTGGTTCCTATTCCAATCTCAAACGTATCAAAATCGACTTCACCATTTTCTTGGTGATTCTCATCCTCTGGCATGGCCTCACGATCGGTTTCGAATTCTATCTCGGCGGCATCGCCGGCTGGGTCGAAATCCTCTTGGTTCTCCTCACCCCGATCAGCGAGCTTTTCGGCGCGGCGGCCTGCCTTTTCACCATCTATCGTCTGAACGAATAACATTCCTTTTGGGAAACGCTTCCTCTATAATGGCTTCGTATTGAGCGTTTTTCCGTCACGAATTTTGTTCATGACGGAAAGATCGCATGGCATAGAGGCGAGATTATGTACGAGAACAAAACGGTATCAGAAACGCTTAAAGCGTTAGAAACGAATCGCGAAACCGGTTTAAGCGAAGAAGAAGCTTCCCGGCGATTGGAGAAATACGGCCCCAATAAGTTGGCCGAGAAGAAGAAGAAAGGTCCGTTCCGGGTTTTCCTTGAGCAATTCAAAGACCCGATGGTCCTTATTTTGTTCCTCGCCGCGGCCGTGTCTCTTGCCCTCTCGATCATCACCGCGGTCAAAGAATCCCGCCACATGACGGTGGAGGACTTTGCCGATGTCGTGATTATCTTCGGCGTCGTCGTCATCAACGCCATCATCGGCACCGTGCAGGAAACCCGAGCCGAGAAATCCCTCGAAGCCCTTAAGAAACTATCATCGCCTACGGCGACAGTCCGTCGTGACGGCGTCCTCAAAGAAATCAAAGCCACCGATTTGGTCCCTGGCGACATCGTCATCCTCGAAGAGGGGCGTACCGTTCCGGCCGACCTGCGTTTAATCGATGCGTTCTCCATTAAAACCAACGAATCCAGTCTGACCGGCGAATCGCTTCCGGTTGAGAAGGATGCCCACATGGTCCTCACCGAGGAAGTCGGCATCGCCGATCGCGTCAACACCGTCTACATGAGCACCCCAATTGTCTACGGACGTGGCGAAGGCGTCGTCGTCGGCACCGGCTCGCAAACCGAGATCGGTCGCATCGCCTCGATGCTTCAATCGGGCGAAGACGATGAGACCCCATTGCAGAAGAAATTGGGGCAATTGTCCAAATTCTTGGGCATTTTGACCATCGTCATCGTCGTCCTCATGCTCGCGGTCAAACTCATTTGGGCCGCCATCAGAGGCAATATTTCCACCGAATGGGATTCCGCGATCCTCGACTCGGTCGCTTTGGCGGTCGCCGCCATTCCGGAAGGCCTCACTGCAGTGGTTACCATCGTCTTGGCGTCCGGTATGTCCAAGATGGTCAAAGTCAACACCATCGTGCGTCGTTTGGCTTCGGTTGAGACCCTCGGCGCCGTATCGGTCATCTGCTCGGATAAGACGGGCACCTTGACCCAAAACAAGATGGAAGTCGTCCGCGCCTATGGTGACGGGAAGACCCTCCGTTCCGAAGAATTCACTCCTGAGAATATCGGCTGGCTTGCTTCGAGCATGGCTTTGTGCAGCGATGCCTCCATCGAGAATGGCGCCTATGGCGACCCGACGGAAATCGCCCTCATCGAATTCGCCGATCGCCTCGGCATGCCGAAGTCGCAGCTCGAAACCGTCAAACCGCGTACCGACGAAATGCCGTTCGACTCCGTCCGTAAGATGATGTCGACTCAGCATCATTCTCAGAGCGGCAAGACTTTGGTCTATACAAAAGGCGCTCTTGACCAGATTCTCAAACACTGCGTCGCCATCAATATCGACGGCGCTGTCCGCCCAATCACCAAAGAAGATATCGCTGCGATCGAAGCGGCTTCGGCGGATATGACCAAAGACGCGCTTCGTGTCTTGGCGTTCGCCTATAAGCTCGACGAAACCCTTAGTGAGGAACAACTCGTTTATGGCGGCATGGTCGGCATGGTCGACCCGGCCCGTCCAGAAGCAAAACCGGCCGTTTCTACCTTAAAACAGGCCGGTATTACGACGATTATGATCACCGGCGACCACAAAGACACCGCCTTTGCCATCGCCAAAGAACTCGGCATTGCCACCTCAATCGAGGAATGCATGACCGGGGCGGAAATCGACGCCTGCGACGAAGAACAGCTCCGCGAAAGAGTCAAAACCGTCCGTGTCTTTGCCCGTGTATCTCCCGAAAATAAGGTCTCTATCGTTAAGGCGGTCCGCGCCAACGGCAACATCGCCGCGATGACCGGCGATGGCGTGAACGACGCCCCGTCCCTCAAATCGGCGGATATCGGCATCGCGATGGGCATCACCGGCACCGACGTCGCCAAAGGGGCCGCGGATATGGTCCTTACCGACGACAACTTCGCTTCCATCGAAAAAGCGGTGGAGGAAGGCCGTGGCATCTACTTCAACATCAAGAAGACGATTCTCTTCTTGCTCTCCAGCAACATCGGCGAAGTCGTCGCGATGTTCGTGGCGGCCATCTTCAACTTCGGCACCCCGCTTATCGCTATCCACTTACTGTGGGTCAACCTCATCACCGACGCATTGCCGGGCATTGCCTTAGGCAGCGACAAGAAACCGGATGACATCATGTCGGAGAAACCGCGCGATCCGAAAGAATCCCTCTTCTCCCATGGCGGTTATGCGACAACCTTCGGTTATGGCGTCCTCATCGGTTTGGCGACGCTATTCGCCTTCTTGATCAAACCGATGGCGGCCGGCTGCTTCAGCCTCAGCGATATTTGGGACTACTTCGCGATCGACGCGAACTTGGCCGAAGCCCAATCGATGGCCTTCTGCGTCCTCTCCTTCAGCGAACTCTTCCACATGCTTGGCATGACCGATATGAAGCACACGGTATTCCGCGTATTCAAAAACAAAAACCCGATGCTTTGGATCTCCTTCTTCCTTGGCATGGGGTTGCAGTTCATGGTCATCGAGACCCCGGGGGTCGGCGACTTCTTCAAGGTTTATCCGTTATCGGATCACCCCATCGATTACCTCTGGGTCTTCTTGCTTGCGTTGACTCCGCTACTCGTCCACGAAATCGTCGTGTTCATCCGTTTCATCCGCAAGAAAACGCACAAGAATTAAGATTGTTTAGCCGCCCGACTTCGTTTATAGTTATGGGCGTGCCGACTTAGCTCAACTAGGCAGAGCAGCTGAATCGTAATCAGCAGGTTGGCGGTTCGATTCCGTTAGTCGGCACCATCTTAACGACAGAGCCCTCACTGCGAGGGCTTTTTGTTTCGCTTCTCTAAGCGTCTTGGTCCTTCCGCTAAGTCATATCCAACGCGGATGAGGAGCTCGCGATTCGCGTTCACGAAACGGTCGCGTTCCTCTTTGGTCTCAAAGGCGATCTGACCGCCGTATCCTTTTTCGAGAATCTCAAGGGGAACGTTGTCGATGACGCTTCCGGCTTCCCGTGCGTTCCGATCAATCCAATTCCAAGCCTCGTTCCGAGTCATATAGTGGGGTGCCCCTCGTTCCAATTTCAGTAAGACAACATATTTTCCAAGCATGATTCTGCCCTCCTATTTCGATTTCACTATAGCAAGCGAAAAATGGGCGTTTCAAGAAGTTTTTAAAGTGCAAAAAAGTTCGATAAAATCGTACTTTTTTGTGTGTGCTGGGGCGGACGCAGACACCCCCTCGGACGGACGTCCGCAGGGGTCTCGCGGAGGAAGTGCGCCCGCGGTAAGACAGGTTCCGCTCGCATGATCGCAAATCGCGCTCCGGCACGTCCTTGCACGCGGCGATCTCGCTCGGCCCCCCGCATGATGCCAGCGTGCGTCGTTCGCATGAACACGCATGGAGAAAATCCGCACTTGTGAAAGAAGAGACGGAAACATATAATATGTCTCGCGCTTCATAGCGCATCCCATCGGATTGGGTGTTTAGCTCAGATGGGAGAGCATCTGTTTGACGTACAGAAGGTCGGGGGTTCGATCCCCTCAGCACCCACCAAATGAGAAACGAGGGCCTTTGGCCCTTTTTTCGTGCCATCTAGACAGAAAGGGAGAAATCGCTATAATTATCACTACGCGTGTGTAGTTCAATGGTAGAACACCAGCTTCCCAAGCTGGTTACACGGGTTCGATTCCCGCCACGCGCTCCAAACGCAAACGAACGCCTTCGCGGCGTTTTCTTTTTAACCCCCCTTTTCTACGAAAAAGCGGATAATATCCCCGTATGAAAAAGTATTTGTCTTTAATTGCCTTCACGGTTGCCTTAGGCGCCGCGGCGTCGATTCGCGTTGAGCCGGCGGATTATCTGGAACCCGATTTCGTTCCGGCTCATGTCACCAAAATGGAAAAGCACGACGATGCGGAGGGTGTCGAATATATCGATGTCCCGGTCACCGTCGATTACTCGCATATCGGCGAGGAGCGAATCTTCAACGCCGTCTACTCCGACGAAATCTTTTTCAAGCCATCCACCGAATATCATCACTTGCTCGCCAAGCAGTCCATCGGGCTCGCTTTGTCCGCTTTCACGCTGGAATCGGATGAGGAAGACGAAGAAGCGATCAATGCCCCGGAAACCGAAGGTTACCTCGTCGAATATCTCACCAATTGCGATTTCGAGGATATCCGCATCGACGACTATTTCAAAGATACCTCGATCTATACGGTGGGGTCGGCGATCGGCCGAAAAACCATACATAGTGGCGCCGATGAGGCCGAACTCATCGTCATCGCCATCCGCGGCGGGCATTATAAGAACGAATGGCAGTCCAATTTCACCGTCGGCAGCGAGCTGCGCCACAAAGGTTTCAATGACGCGGCCACTTTAGTAACCGACCGCTTGATTAGTTACATCGGTCAGCGGACATTCGCGGCCCCGCTCAAGATTTGGATCAGCGGTTATTCCAGAGCCGGCGCCATCGCCAATTTGGTCGCCGCCAATCTCAACGATTCCTCGATTCTTTCCAAGGACCAGGTATACGCGTATACCTTTGCCGCCCCGCGACCGGTTTGGAACGACCCCGATGATCCGAATCCCGCCCCCTTCGCGGCCGGTTACGAGAATATCTTCAACATCGTTGGAGCCTCCGACTTTATCCCCCAATTCGTTCCGCATGAATGGGGTTATTACCATTACGGCACCGAGCTGTATTTGCCGGGCGCCGAATTCGACTCCGGCTTCGCTGAGAAATACGCGGTCGTCCAAGACGAAATCGCTGCCTTGGGCGGTCAGACTTATTACAACGTCAATCTGCTTTTCCGTACGAGAATGCTGTTTGGTTTGCTTCTCGAAGTCGTAAAAAACGACTGGGACTTTGTCGACTTGCTTCAGCCAGCGGTGGTGAGCATCCTTCAAGACAAGCGAATTGAGAATGCGTTGCTGTTATTCCGGAACACCTTGATCCAGTGGGGCGCGAACGACCCAACCCTTCGGACGAAGAAGGACGCGATCATCGACTACCTTATGGGCTTCTTGCCCCCGCTTCTGAGCAAAACTTCATATATGAAGGGACAAACTTCCAGCGGGAAGAACCCTCTTCTCAATCTCGCCCATGAACACTTCACCGAACTGTACATCCATTATTTGTACGCGTTCGATGCCGCTTCGCTATATAGCCACAATAATCATTTCGCATATGTGATTTTGGATGGCGATGGACGTTTCACCGTCCGTGATACCGCGACGAACCAAGACGTCCTCGCGGTGGAGAATCGCAAAGTGACCCGTTTTGAAGGCGCCCCCGCCCTCTCTGCCTTCATCATCAAAAAGAAGACGATCATCGCTTTGCCGTATGACCGCGACTACGAAGTCAGATATGCGGTGGCGGAAGGCGATGGCTTCCATTCCGTCATCGTGCCCTATGGCCGGAGCTTTGTCTCCAAACTTGAACGTCATGATTATTTCATGGATGCTGATATGGACTTAGAAGGCACATTGCTTACCGTCCAAGACGGGACGGCGACCTATGCCGGCAGCCATAACGACTGCGTGGCTTCGAACATCGTCAAATACTTGCGGATTGACCAAGCCGCTTTCTCATACCGCGTCACTTTGACATTGCTTATCTTCGCCGCCGCCCTCGGGGTGGCGTTCATGGCTTGGGTCATCGTCCAATTGCGCTGCAAAATCCGCAAAAACCACCTAAATCCCGTGCGGATGGGCATCATCTCCCTGCTTATTGTCTCGATTATGGAAGGCGGTATCGCTTACTGGGTCCTCTCCGATCTCATCGGATTCAGCATCATTTTCAAGGTAATTTCCGGTCTATGCATCCTGGCAATTTACATGCTGAAGCGGAAGTGGTCCGAATTGAAACAAATGCACAAGACCATCATGCCCGCTTTATTGGCCTTCATCGTCGGCAATGTCCTGCTCACGATCAACTATGTGGCTGGCCTTGCTCTCTTCCTCGCCTCGTTCGCGTATCTCTGCTACTGCCATCTGCGCGGTCGCAAACTGAAACCGGTCATCTGGATTGGCTTTGCCTTGGTAACCGCGGCAGCGCTTGCCGTCGGCCTCTTGCTCGTCAAGCCGATCACCGCTTCAAGCGTCATGGCGATCCTCTTAGTCCCGATCGCGCTATTCAATGCCTTCATCAGCCCGATGCGCGAAGGGAAAAAAGAGATTGCTTGTTATTTGCTCTTCGTCGCGTTCTTCGCGCTGGCTTTGTTCATCCATCTGCCGCGTTACGCCTTCTTGCTCAGCTCCGGCTTCGTCTTCTTATTCCATGCCGCTCTCGCGCTGCATGCGATTCAGTATGACCGCGTCCCGGAAGCCTTGCCTCCTACGGAGGAAGAACCCGAAGAGGCCGCCCCAGCCCCCGTTGAAGGCTGATATCGCTTTCACGCACGACATTCGTATATATCCCGCCTCAAAATCTTGCTAAAATGATTTTGTCATATTTGAGGAGATTGATTTTCTATGGCAAAAATTATCAATGTTCATGGCCGCGAAGTCTTGGATTCCCGCGGCAATCCGACCGTTGAAGTCGAAGTCCGTCTCGACGACGGCACCAGAGCGTCCGCGATCGTTCCGAGCGGCGCCTCGACCGGCGAAAGCGAAGCCCTTGAACTTCGCGACGGCGATAAGACCAGATACCTTGGCAAAGGCGTTCTCAAAGCCGTCCGCAACGTGAATGAGATCATCGCCCCGGCCGTCATAGGTCTAGAAGCCTCCCATCAAAACGAAATCGATGCCGTCTTGCTGAAACTCGATGGCACCCCGTTCAAGAAGAACCTTGGCGCGAACGCCACCCTCGGCGTTTCCCTTGCCGTCGCCCACGCGGCCGCCAAGAGTCTCGGCCTTCCGCTCTACCGCTACATCGGCGGCGCGAATGCCAAAACCCTCCCGACCCCCTGCATGAACGTCATCAACGGTGGCGCCCACGCCGAATCGACCGTCGACTTCCAGGAATTCTTCATCATCCCGGCGGGGTTCGATTGCTTCCGCGAAGCCCTCAGAGCCGGCGTCGAAGTGTTCCACGCCTTGAAGAAAGTCGTCAAAGGCAAAGGTTATGAGACCGGCGTCGGCGACGAAGGCGGTTTCGCCCCCAGCTGCAAGCACGGCAACGAAGAACCGCTCGAACTCATCGAAGAAGCCATCAAGAACGCTGGCTACGAAGTCGGCAAGCAGATTTTCCTCGGCATGGATGTCGCTTCCAGCGAATTCTTCGATCCGAAGACCAAGACCTACACCCTCTCCAAATCGGGCGAAGGCTCCTATGATTCCAAAGGTTTCATCGCCTACCTCGAGAAGCTCGTCCGCGATCACCCGGCGATCATCACCATCGAAGACGGCCTTGCCGAATCCGATTGGGAAGGCTGGGAACTCCTCACCAAAGAGCTCGGCGGCAAGATCCAACTCGTCGGCGATGACCTCTTCGTCACCAACCCGGCGTTCATCCGCCGCGGCATCGACAGCCACGTCGCGAACTCCGTCCTCATCAAAGTCAATCAGATCGGCACTTTGACCGAGACCCTCGACGCCATCCGCTTGGCCCAGATCAACGGCTACACCACGATGGTCTCTCACCGCTCCGGCGAAACCGAAGACGTCACCATCGCCGATCTTGCGGTGGCGGTCAACGCCGGCCAAATCAAGACCGGTTCCGCTTCGCGCACCGACCGCATGGCCAAATACAACCAGCTCCTCCGCATCGAAGAAGAACTCGGCGAAGAAGCTCAGTACCTTGGCTTGAAGGCGTTCAAGAACCAGTAAGCGATAACAAAAAAACGCTCGGGGGACCGGGCGTTTTCTTTTTGCTTATTTCTTCTTTTTCCGTTCGGCGGCCCGCTTGTCGGAAATGATTTTCATCTCTTTCTCGGTGATGACCTTCACGCCGTTCTCGTTGGCCCAGTTGACGCAGCCTTGCAGAACGAGTTTGAGGAAGGGGCGCGGCACCTTGACGATGGTCTTTAAGGCATCATCGGTGAACTCGACATCGGTATTGAGACGGGTGGCCGCATAGCGGAGCGAGGAAAGGTCGATCTGACGGTTCGGGATGCCTTCGGCTCTCGGTTTGCGGAAGTCGCTGCACCAGAAGTCTTTCGAATCGCGATAGCCCCAGTTGGTGGGCAACGGGCAGAAATTGCCCGGGGTGCTGCCATTGATGATGGCGTCGTAGTATTTCTCTTTGAGCAAGATATGGTCGATCTTCAAGATGAAGTGGGCCCCGTATTTCGAGGTGATGCCATTGAAATCATGATACGGGCCATCGTATTCGTCCTGGACTTTGTCATCTTGGGCGTTATCCATCTCGGAAACCCAGGTGCATTCGAACACCTGAAGGGCTTCTTCAAGGATTTTCGGATAATTCCCTTCCGGATCATCGGCCTTCGATTGGCCGTCGATCGGGGTCAAAGTGAAGTCCTTCATCTTCTCTTCCGGGGTATCGCCGGGGAAGCCGTTGCTCACGCATTGGCGGAAATTCTTCTTCGTATAAGGGATGAAGTTGATGGAGCACTTGCCGTGGCGGAGCAAACCTCTCGCCGTATTGGAAGTGTTCCGGCATTCGAGGACCATCGCATAGAATCCTTTGCCGGCGATGTAATACGGGAAGCAGAGGGAATAGGACCCGAAACTGGTCAGTGAGCCATCTTCATTCAGGGTGCCGATTAGACATAACGGCATCGGGAAATAGGAAGAGGATTGATAAAAATTATCTTTGATAATGATTTCTTTGAATTCGTGATTCATTGATGAAAACCGTCCTTGATTTTAGTTTAATCCCCAGTCCAGAAAGAGCAAGGCAGAACGCGGTCGTGATTGATTTTATCGAAAATCAACACGAATCAAGATATACTTTTCAAAGATATGGGAAAACGCATCGACCCCGAGCAATATTCGCCAAAAGAGGAAAACGTCTTCTCGAAAGAACGGACCACTTTTGGTTCGGAGAGCCTCAAACCCAAAGAGCAGCCCTTTAACGGGGTCGAGCAAAACGCCGAGCATTCTGAGCTCGGGGCCGAAAAACTCGAAGCCAAGAAAGCCCAACTCGAAAAGATCACCAAAGCGGCCAGCACGACCTCGACCGCCGTGTCCACCACGTTGACGGTGGGGGCGACCGCGGTCATCGCCGTCGGCGGCGTCATGGTTTTAAACGATACCCGCGAAGCCCCGAACATCGTCCAATTCAGCGAAGTCTACGCCGTCCAAAATACGATCCAGTACAGTTTGTTGGCTTTTAACGAAGCCGAAGCGATCGAAAGCGATTCGCCGAACAACCCCGTTTCCTCCGAAGACGATCAGAAAATCGAATGCTTCTTGACCCTCGTTCTTTTGCAAGGCAACGACCGCGTCGCCGAAAGACCCATCGAATGGCTCGGCATCCACGAAGGCGTTTTCGAAGACCTCGCGTATTCCACCGAATACACCCTGAATGTCTACGAGAACCTGTTCTTCTCTTGGGAAGATGAGCCGGTGGCCACATACACGGTCACGACCGGCGAAAAGGAGCCGGAGACGGCTTCTCTCATCCGCGGTCTCCGTTGGCACGTCACCTATGACCAATACGAGTGCAAGCACGAATACTCGTTCCAACTCGATTATCGCGACGATTTCAACTACTGGTCGAACTTCATGATCAGCCTTTCCGATCCGGATTACCAATCCGCCGACATGATGCTCGAATTCTCGCCGGAAGATCCGTTCACCTTCCCCGAAGAATTGTTGCCGCCGCCTGGCCGCAGTTGGCCGCTCCGCATTTATGCGGATTCCGAAGATCCGGAGAACCCCGGCCGCCAAGTCATCCTTTACGAGGAAGACTTCGAGTCCGCTCCGGAAGTCGAAGGCATCGAAATCGCCCCGGTCTACGACGAGAACCAAAGCCCGACCGGCGCGCCGGAGCCGATCGATCTCCAAGCCCAGGTCTATTTCACCGACTTCGCCGAGCGGTGGTCCTCATTCACCGTCAACATCCAATGCGCGAACTTAACCTTCGAGAAAGAAATCGCCCGCGAAGGCTTCGATCCCGATGGCCACATGGCCTTCGTCCAGATGAATATGGATCCGTCGCTTCTATCCGAAGACATGACGGTCCGGGTCACCGCGATGTCCAGTTACCGTTTCGACCTCGTCAATGAGCGGCCGGCCCCGGTTCTCGTCTATCTCCAGACGATCGCCGGCGAAACGCCGTCCGGCTCGCAGATCAACGGCCTGGCTTGGTCGGTCGATTACGAAGACGAAGAGATGTTCAGGCATCAATACGCCGTCAGCTTCGACTACGACGATCCGAATGCCTATTGGTCGAACTTCGAGTTCTGCATCGAGGACGAAGAAGGCGATTCGGTCCTCTATACCGAGCAAATGAATTCTTTGAGCGACCAGTTGCAGATCGGCATGCTGGAAGCCGACATCGGCATGCCGGACGTGTACGCGCACGTTTATGCCGATTCCACCGACCCGGATAATTCCGGCACCCGCGTCCTTCTCTATTCCGAGCCATTCGAGATTGAGCCGATGGTGATGTCCGTCGATGGCCATGAAATCCTCAACGGAACCGCGGATATGGATAGTTCCTCTTCGCTCGAAAACAGCAATCCGCGCCTCTTTGTCTATTTCTATGACCCGTTAGAACGGTGGTCTTCCTTCCGCGTCACTTTGACGGTCGAAGGCAATTCGCAGACGACCGCCGTCCAAGAGAATCAGATCGACCGGATGACCGACATCGCTCAGATCACCATGCAACCGCCGAATCTCGTCATCCCGTCCGGCAGTTCCTATCCGCCCGAAGAGATCGATGTGGTGGTGACCGCCGTATCGTCATATGAATATGACCTCGTTGACGGCTACCCGAACCCGATCACCATCGCCCATACCGGCATCGTCGACGATAGCCCAGGCCCGAGCTACTTCTCCGGCATCGATTGGAGCGTCACTTACGACGACACGTTGTTCCGCCACTTCTACACGGCGAGTTTCAACTACACTGACCCGAATTCCTATTGGTCGAATTTCTCCTTCGCCATCAAGACCGAGGGCGATGATTTCACCGCCGCCTACGAAGAAAACGTCGATATCACGGAGCCGCTCGATCTCGGCGATCTCGGCATCGAAGAACGGAGCATGACTTACTACGCGTACGTTTACGCCGATTCGACCGATCCGGATAACTCCGGCGATCAGGTGGTCATTTATTACGAAATCTTCAATATTGAACCGATTGTCTATTCCATCGACACTTCGGAGAAGACCAACGAATCGCCGGATTCTCGTAACCTTTACATCTATCTAAGCGACCCGAATGAGTATTGGAGCGACTATGTCGTCACCATCACCTATCAGGGCCAAGACTATACGACCAACGTCCCGGCTAACGCCATCGATATCGAAAATGAGGTCATCACGGTGGATGACCCCTACCCGACTTTGGATATGGCCGGATCCCAACTCATGACGGTGAGCATCACCGCCTTATCATCGTATACCGCCGACTTGGTGAATGGAGAACCGAGCCGGATTCTCATATATGAAGAAACGGTAGAATAGGAGGAATCTTATTATGGCAAAACAAAAGAAAAACGCGGAAAAACCCGCAAAAACGCCGCAAGAGAAGCGGCGGATGATTTATAACATCATCCTTTGGACGATCGGCGCGGCCGCCATCGTGCTCATTCTCTGCTGGAATGGCGAGAACGCCCCGTGGCACGGCACCGCCGCCAATGGCTGGGAAGCGATCGGCCAGTGGTTCTCCAAGCCGGAGACCCTAAAAGCCTTCGCGGTGACCGGCATTTCCATCCTGCTCGTCTTGGTATTGACTTCGCTTCTGAAGGTCATTGCCAAAGGCATCGGGGTGAAAAACAAGAAAGTCGCGACCGTCTTCTCCATCATTCGCAGCTTAATCAAGTGGATCGCCATCTTCGTCGCCATCTTCGTCTCCCTCGAAGCCTGGGGCGCCAAACCGAGCAACATCTTCGCTTCGATCGGCATCCTCGCTCTTATCATCGGTCTTGGTTGCCAGTCCCTTATTTCCGACGTCGTCGCCGGCATCTTCTTGGTTGCCGATGACGCTTTCGAAGTCGGCGACATCGTCGTCGTCGGCGATTTCCGCGGCACCGTCACCGAAATCGGCCTCAAATCAACCAAGGTCATGGACGCCGGCGGCAACGTGAAAATCGTCGCCAACAGCCAGATCAGCTCCTTGATCAATTTGACCGACTCCCTCTCCATCGCGGCCATCACCGTCTCGATCCCCTACGAAGAGAACATCAAACGCACCGAGACCTTGCTCATTGAGCACCTCGCCGAGATGAAGAAGAACATCCCCGCCATCGTCGAAGGCCCTTATTATAAGGGCGTCGAAGAACTCGGCGATTCGGCCGTCGTTCTTAAGATTATCGCCAAAGTCAACGAAGATGACCGCTTCCA
>Ga0310694_10000548_pt1 | contig 48520 bp, 62 predicted proteins | sample 174DNAGHGhighgp2_FD_203884 | JGI IMG/M metagenome (GOLD analysis project Ga0310694, IMG submission 203884) | Sheep rumen microbial communities from Palmerston North, Manawatu-Wanganui, New Zealand - 1742 DNA GHGhigh gp2 (v2) (version 2) | ecosystem: Host-associated > Mammals > Digestive system... | reverse complement strand
GCTTCCACCACGAGCTTGAACTCGACTGGTTTCTCGTCAAGATAGCACTTGTAGGTGTCCTTCGACCACAGCAACCAGTGTTCGCCGTCGTTATAATTGTTTTCCACATTGTCGTCAAGCTTGAAGTCGTCAAGCTCGGTGGAAACATTTCCAAAGTTGTATTTCATAGTCTAGCTCCTATGTTGAATGTTTGTTTCGCTTACATAATCATAATACTCCGGAAGGGCAGTCCCGTCACGAGGCTGCCAGTCTCCGGATCGATAGGTCACAGAAAAAGGGGCGTTCGCCCCTAGGTTTACTGATGGTCTTTCGGCGTAAGCTTCAGTATGAGCGCCTTAAGCTCCTCAAGAGTGTCGTTATCCGTATAAAACGGCGGACACTCATTGAACCGTGGATTATCCCTAGCTACCCAATAGGTAACATTATGCGCACCGTCTTCACGATATTCTGCGGCGACAGTGAGCTTAAAGCCGTTACGCTTACATTTAATTAACATACTGACTCCGCTGCACCAATACGACACGAGAGTCGGACTGATATCATCAAAGTCTCCTACACTCTTGACAAAGTCAGTAAATTTTTCTCGTTCGTCAGCAAGAATCTTAATTGCTTCCAACATTTTTTCGTTTTCCATATCAATTCTCCTTTTGGCTTGTATAGTATTGATAGACCGTCGAGGCAGCCCCGTCGACGGTATGTCAGTATTCCGGATCGATAGAAACGACAAAAGGGGCTTTCGCCCCTGGCACTATGCCTTATGCAGCTGCACCCTGTAGACAGCGTCCTCGTCGCCGTCCACGCCACGCCAGCCGTCCTCGGTCTCAACGCCCTCGTCGTCGAACTGAGTCACGGTCGGCATGAGGCTGACGACCTCGGCTTGAGCCGCCACGAGGCACTGGTCTCGTGTGCCCACGGCGAGCACCGTCGTCTCTGGGTCTTCGCCAGAGCAGCCGTATGCCTTGGTTCGTGTAGCGACCCACACTTCCACCGTGAAGGTGTCCGTCTCCGTGTCCGTGCAGAGCTGCGGAGCATTGGCGTAACGCTTAATGATACCCTGGCGAGCCGCTTCCGCTTCGGTCTTGTCAAGGTGGACGCTTTCAAGGATACGGTGAGACATATCCGAACGAGATACAACAGAAATTTCCATATCTAACTCCTTTCGTTGAGTGGAACTTCTTACATAATCAAAATAACATTCGAGAGCAGTCCCGCACAGTCGGTGCCAGTCTCTACATATATTATCGCTCGATACTGCCGGTTTGTCAAACGAAAAATAAAAAAAGGGGCTTTCGCCCCTTAAATTTCCTCGCCGTCAAGCTCAATGATATCGTTGCAGAGCCAAGGAATTTCTTGAATGACCCTCGCATAGACGGCAACATTTATATTGTCCTCTGATTCTACGCCCTCAAGATACTTCGCCAGCATATACTCAACGCTTTGGGGCTGTTCCCTATTATACTTCTCGTGAGCCTTATTGTTTGCCTCAAAGGCTTCGATGACAGCGTTCTCCAGCGTCGCCTTGATAGCGTCATAGAGGTCGTCAGCGGACACGAGGTCAATCGTCGCCGTAGACTCGCCGTCGCCTGGGTCGGAGCAGCTGGGGTCAGACCAGCAGATGGTAGGCGGCTCATACCAGCCTCTGACCTTGATCGTGCCGATTTCAGCACAGTCATACTCGCCCAGCACATAGGACAAGTCAGTGAAGACAGCCTTAAGCTCCTCGACAGTGCCGTAGGGCTGGTAGCGTTCCAGCAGCTCGTCGTTGAAGTGGACATTGACATAGCCGTCGCTGTCACCGTCACACTCTGTGCTTAACAGAGCGGCTTTGCCGTCGAACTCTTCGACGAATTGCAGATAGAGCGTGTAGTCATCGCTCGTGTATTCTCTTCTTGACATAGGTCATTCTCCTTTTGATTGGTGGAACTTGTTACATAGATACAATACCTGTCGAGGGCAGTCCCGTCACGAGGCTGCCAGTCCCTGGATATATTATCGCATGATCCTGGATATTTGTCAAGCGGATAAATAAAAAAAAGGGGCTTGCGCCCCTTAGCAGTCATAGCTTTTGTCTAGACAATAGATAGAGTTCAGAACTCTGTTAGCGATTTCACGAGGCGACTTGCCAGCCTTGAACAGCCTCTTTGCGAAGGCGAAGTCGTCACGACCTAGATACTTGAACCCAGCGAGGGCACAGACCATCTTTACTTCTTTCCATACTTTCAGCATAGTTTCTCCTTGGTTATGGGTGAAGAGAAAAGAAGAGCGTCCACACGCTCTTCTGGAAGTCGGCGGCGATAGCGTCGCACATTGCGTCAAATTCAGCCTTGACTTCGTCGGCGGTCATCTCATTCTTAGGCGGAAAGCCTGGAGTCGGCGAGCGGCTGTCAATGCTCAAGCGATTCGTGCCGACGGATACAGATTTCATCTGACCGATAGCACTCACTTCGGTATTGACGCCTACCATAAACTTGCACTGCTTATTGGTAGTTTCGTTCAGCACGCTGACGGCGAACATCTTGGGTCGGAACGGAAAGACTGTTACTTTATACATTGGATAACTCCTTTTGGTTTGTTGTTTGTATAGAAAGTATATACGGCGAAGGCAGTCACGCCAACGCCGTATCAGTTAGCGTATCTTGATATACAGCGATACTTCGTTGTTTTCATCGTAGCACTCAAAATGTTCCTCGGTGTCAAACCATTGGAGCAAATATTTGTTACCGCCACGCTCCATTTTTACATCGCTACGAGGCGAACCGATACCCATCACCGACTTAATTTGCTCCCTCATTTCAGAGCCACAATCACGCCAGCCATTGTCGCGACCTAGAATAAAATCAGCTACGAGAGCCATTGCCTTATCGGTAGCCTCCGACGCATTCTCGGCGAGCTTGTAGTTCAGCCCCTTCAGTTCCGCATAGGGTGGCTCTTGGACATAATCTATTGTTTTGACCTTGCAGTACAGAATGATAGACATATTAAATCTCCTTGGTTTGTATAGAATAAATAGGGGAACGGTGCAGTCCCGTTCCCCTAGGGTCATTCGTTAATCCTTTTCGGTTTGGTATTTTTCCAGCACGCAGTTTTCATATTTTTCCAGCACGCAGTTTTCAATGTGCTCCCGCAGCTCTCGTGTCATAGGGAACACAATGCTTCTGAACTCATCGCTCTTATAGAAAGGGTCTACTGGATAGCCGACGAACAATCCGTTCTCGCCGTCCATAATTCTTAATCCCCTAATCGTAAGGGCGTCATTCAGAACAACTTGTGCGAGCCCCTTAATGTGCCCCAGATTTGCACCACTTTTAAACGGAAACACTTGCACCGCCGTCACCACCATATCATAGTGGGGATTAGATGCACGCACTTCATCCAATGTAGGAATGTGAACTTTCTTTTTCGTAGCCATATCGCTTTCTCCGTGTTGATTGTTTGACATAGAATAAATAACTATCCTGGGCAGTCCCGTCGGCGAACTGTCAGTCCCTGGTGCCTGGTGAGAAAAAAGAAAAAGGTCTAGGGATAATTCCCTAGACCTTGCTATTAAAAGAACCGCAAGACAATTTCGCCATTCGGCTTGCGGACGATGTTGCCGATTACCTTCTCGCTCTCTGTCTTTGTAGGTTCCACATTGACCTTGACCGCAGTCGGCTTGAAGGTCTGCACCGCCACGATAGGCTGAGCACTCTCAGCACCGTGGTGCGTAGCACCACCACCGAAGCCACCGATGCCAGCCACATAGACCAGACCGCTGTGGGTCTGCCTAGAGTCGGAGTCGTCAAGCACGATGGGCTTGGGGCGTCCGTTGGAGCCGTTGACGATGACCACATCCCTGGGGTTCGGATAGGCGGTAGCCGTGACGAATGCGGTCATATCGTGGTCGCTCATCTGAGCAAGCACCTTGATGAGTGCTTCATCGCTCGCGGCCATCGGCTTGGCGGCTTCAGCCGTATTGGTCGGCTTGAAAGTCGGCTTATTGAACTTCCGCTTGCGTGTATCTTTCTTGGGGCCCTTATGATAATGACCCTTAGGAACTGCGTATCCCATAATCATTCTCCTTGTTAATGGTTCAACTTGTTACATAGTCTTGATACACCTGGAGTGCAGTCCCGCCACTGCCGTGCCAGTAGTCCGCACCTGGATCCGATCACAGTTTCTTGGCGAGCCGTCGCCACCATGTCCCAGTAACTGGGGCGAGCTTTAGAAAAACTATCTGCACTCTCATTTGCTCACCCTCTTGCTCGTGCGTGCGTTTACGATTCGATTTGTTTGCTTGGCCATGTTGTAATCCTTTATATAAAAATTGTGGGCTACTCGACGGCGTAGCCCATAGCCGTTTTATTATTATAGCGTGGCACTACACGCCACCACGACGGCGAACACTATCGCCATCGCTATGACATTATGTAGATTCATTCTTTTAATTCCTTCGCCACCGCCTCGGCAGCTTCGGCGGCTTTTTCTTTTGCTGTCTGCTTCACTGCGGCGGCTGCTTCAGAAGCTTTTTCTTTGGCGGCGTCCGCTGCTTCAGTGGCCTTCGACTTCGCCGTATCCGCTGCATTATCCAGCGCCGACTTGGCGAATTCCTTGGCGGCGGCGGTCATCGCTTCGCCGTTCTGCTTGACTTTTTCGTCGCACGCCGTAAACATAAAGGCGACGAGAATAATGCTAGAGATTGCTGCAATTTTGTTCATAGTTTTGATTCCTTTTGTGTTGAGTGAAAAAGGGGACGACTATTCAGCCGTCCCCTAGAGTGTTTGTTAAGCGTGGAAAACGCTCGTATCATTGACGGCAGCCACGATAGACTTCGCTTGCTCGTGCAAATTGTTCATCAGATAGATGACTGCGTCATCGCTCGGAGCGCTGTAGGAACGCAACTTAATGCGATTCGTGCCGTCATAAATCACGATAGACAGAATGACATCGTCAGTTTTATCCGTCGGCTGATTCATTTCATAGACTACGGCAAGGTTCGCCGTCGCCGTAAGGGCGTGAAGCTCGCCGAACACGAGCGAATTATCGGAGCCGTTATAGTGGGTAGTCTTACGGCAACGCCACGCCAGCTGGATAACGCTTTCGTCAAATTCAGACAATGCTAAATGCGTCTTATGGGCATACGCATATTCTTTTTTGCAGTCCTCGATAAAGGCATTCACGCCTACAGATTGAAGTTCCTTCATTTGAAAGCTCCTTGAAAAAGGTTAAAACTCATAAGCCGTTCGGCTTACATAGTAATAATAGACCGTCGGAGCAGTCCCGTAGACTGTCCGCCAGTAAAAAACTTAATTGATTTTGGCAATGATTGTGTTGACCACCAAAAGATATATTACAAACACGCCACAGAAGCCGACCACAGTCGGCAGCGGTTTCGCACCGCTGAATACTTTTACAGTAGTAAGCAAAGCCGCTATGGCAATAAGAATAAGTTTAATGCTGATTCCTTCCATAATTTGTTTCTCCGGTTGAAGTTCTTACATAGTCAGAATAATATATTCGAGCAGTCCCGTCGACGGCATGCCAGTCGTCCGGTTCTTGGATAAAATAAAAACGGAAAAAGGGGCTTTCGCCCCTTTTGTTATTCTTTCTTTCCGTTGTATATGTAGTTCGCAGCCTTAACTGCGAGCCTACAAGCCTTTTCCACCATAGTGGGGTCGGACTTCAGAGCTTTCGCCCAACCTTGGACATAGGCAACAGAATTTTTATCAGTCGCCTCTGTAGCAAAGCCCTTATCGTGGAGGATACAGCAAGAAGATATTTCAGCTACCAATTCCTCCAGGGAGTATGACTGCTTGTCCATACGGCCAGCTAGCGGTCTGTTCAATCTTTTTTCGTGCCCAGTGCTATGGGAGAGTTCGTGGAACAAATCAACATAATAATCTTCCGAGAAATTATATCTTCCGATTTCGGGCATATGAACATAATCTTCTACGGGGTTATATGCGGGCGTGATGTTCATCACCTTAATAGCAATTCCCTCGCGAGCTTGATATTCCGTCTTGACCTTTTCAAGTTCGGCAATTGGGTTAATATTTTTTAATTCAACCGCTTTCGTGAACTTAAGCGGAACATTTACTTCCGTGCCCACTTGCCATACATTGGAGGAGCGAAGCATAGGATAGCGACCCTTAACTTCCTCTCCCTCATCATTCAACAACGGCTTTCCGTCCTCGCCCTTACGGGTATACTCCACCACGCCATAGTAGTAGATGCGATGGCTAGGCGGTATCTTGCCATCGGGAGTGCGGTTGAAGTACTGCCATACGGTTCCATCTTTGATGGAGCTCTTTGTGCGTGCCTCAATCTCCTTGAGGGTCACAAACTCGCCCTCGGAGCAGCCTCCGAGCACCAAAAGGAGCGTATTCATAAACGAATACGACTTTCCGTTGGACTTAAGAAAGCCAGTATCGGAACGGTTCCAGGACTCTTTCCAGGGGACTTTGCCCTCTTCCAAGCACTTGATGAACTTGTCAGAAATTTCCTTGACGATTTCCTCAGCAACTTCGTTGTGAGTCTTGTGGGTCTTTTTCATAGTAAAACTCCTTTTTAAGTGGTGTTCCGTAAGCCCCATCGGCTTACATAGTTATTATAACACGCATAGGCAGTCCCGCATGCGTTCTGTCAGTCCGTCGCCGTAGACTGCACAAAAAAGGGCTTGCGCCCTAGAAGTCTATGGACTCAATGAGTCCAAAAAAGAGTTCATCAATGTAAGCAATTTTATCCGCGCTTGGAATAGTATCTAATTCTAATTTTCTGCGTCCATCGGACGCATATACATATTTGTCCCCATATTCAAGATAAACCTTTTTATCGCCCTTAAAAAATTCATAAGTGCGTGAGCCGTCTTTGTGATATGATATAATAACGGCTTGCGTTTCGCCAGCTACGCAAGAAACATTATTTTCGCCCTCATATTCCTCACAAATTGGGAGTTCTGCGGATACGGCAAAAGCCGCAAGTATAGCAATTGTTAAGAAAGTTTTACGCATTTTTTGTTTCTCCGGTTGAGTGTTAAACATAGAAATTGAAAATCATTTTATGCAGTCCCGTATCAACTGTGCCAGTCGCCGGATCCTGGGGACAAATAAAAAAAGGGCGGAGCACCTGGGGTAAGGCGCTCCGCCGTTCCGTCCACCACTACGGAGCATAACTTTTTACCACCGAAGTGATAAAAGGTTATGCCCCCTATTGGGGGCTTTTGGTTTTAGTTCTGAACGGCTTCGGCAAGAGCCTTTTCGTAGGCTTCAGCCGCCTTCGCCATTCGTGCTTGGAATTCGTCGCGAATCTTTATCAGTTCCGCATCGTCCCACGCTTCGTCAGTGAAAAAGTTAATTTTTTCGCCCTTACGATAGAGTTCGATGTTGGAGAGCTTCAAGCTACGGACTTCTGGAAGTGCCATAGTCATCGGTTCGCCATTGTCGTCCTTGATGACATTGCCGTCTTCGTCTTGGCAATAAATAACATCTCCTGCAGCCGTTGCGACTACGGAAACATTATTTTCAAGACCGCTGACAGTGTTGTAGTCCTTGGACGGCAACCACTGTCCAATGTTTTCCTTGGGAACCACAACGCCGTCGCCGTAGTAGGTAGCAGCCTTGGGCTTGCTAACTTGATAGGCACGGACATAGACTTCGCTGAGGTCGTTCTTGACCCACAAGAGTTCGCCGAAGATGGGGAACATCCCAAGGTTGCGCACTTCTGGGTGGTAATCGACTTCCACGCCGTTTCTCTTGGTCATAGCTTCAACTTTACGCTTGTAGTTGAGCTTGGCACCGATAGACACCGTGTAAGTGTTCGCCTTCATAACCACCTTGTAAGGACAAGGTGCACCGACTTCGGCAACCTTGCCACCGTGGTCTGCAATCGCCTTGGCAAGCACTTCGTTTGCGGAGCGAGCTTTCTTGACCATCTTGACTTCGCCAAAGTAGCGAAGCGATGCAAAGGTGTTAGAAAGCTTGGAAAGGACTTCAAGGTTCAACTTCTTCATAGTTGATACTCCTAGTGGTGTTGTGCTAGTTCTCAGCCGTAGCACATCGGCTCGGAGCCACTCGGCTCACATAGTCATCATAGGACAGCGAGGCAGTCCCGTGCAAATCGTGTCAGTCCGAAACGCCGTAAGGGTATCTGTAGGGGAATAGGTTGCCGAGTGTTAGCCTAGGCTACCTAGGTTACCCTAGGCTAAGTTAGCCCAGGCTAAAACGCCGTAGGGTACATATGAGCAGTATAAAGTGACTTCTGTTTACCAGGGGGCCCTGCGGGCCCACTCGTGACTCCGCACACTAGCTCCCAACCATCCCAACCAGTCCAGACGAGTCCCAACCAGTCCAGACGAGTCCAGACCAGTCCCAACCAGTCCAGACCAGTCCCATGGGGTCTCGATCCAACGAGTGGGAAAAACAAGATATTTTATCAGGGTACAGAAAAGTAAAAATAAATTTACAATATATACCCCTACCCCAAAACCGAGAAATGTGTCATGGGGGTCTGGAGACCCTACCGGCCTTTTCCCATGGAAGCCCATGCCCCAATTTTGAAAAATTTTGCCTGGGGTGCACGGTGGTTCATATATAGGGAAATTTTTGCTATATTTTTAGATACGATAAAGAGAAATAGCATCCACCTTGTCCCCTATGATCGAATGGATGACAACCTGATATGAATGTGAGATCGTCGATATATATTCTATCGTTTCTGCTAGCAGCAACCAGCATAATTCGCGGGATACGAGAACGGTTTCGGTTTGCCGTACGGAACAGTTCTGGTTACGGACAAATAGACGTACGCCATTACATAGAAATTAGTCGTTTAGACCGGATGTATTTTATAATACGGAACTGTACTGGAGAATGCTACATACATCCGACGTCGCTATACATTCCGTTCGTTCCGGGGATAGACCGCGCTCTAGGCAAGATCGGTAGCCAGCTTCGGTTTATCTACAGTGAAGAGATGGACGGATTTCAGATATACTTGACGACGTTGAGAGTTGACGGATGCCCCGAAGACCGTTCGAACATAACTGAGTTCTGTAAGAGACACGGTATACGCAGACGTCGAGTCGACGAAATAATGGTCAGCATGCAGCGCAGATATGTACAATGCTTGGTTGAGCGTGGATTCATCCCTAGCGACGCTACTTTTTGATAGAGACCGATACTCGGTCGGCCTTTTCCCATGGAAGCCCATGCCCCGATTTTGAAAAATTTTGCCTGGGTGCAAATAGGTTCATATATAGGGGAAATTTGCTGGAATTCGGCTATTTTGCTATATTTGGGGCACAATGAGGGCATTCCTATACATAGCGGCATTCGGCATATCGGCATACGGCATGGTACGTAGCGTACGGAGACGTTTACGGTTCGTGATCCGCAACAGTGCGAGCAAGGGGTTATTCAGTGACCGGGTAAGGGATATCCGCATGGTCAGGTACAAGTTCGTTCTGAGGACGTACCGTCAGTTATCCGCTGGATATTACATGGAGGAATCCTACGTGCGGGTATCGAACTTCTACCTACCGCGCAGTATATACGAGGCATCTATAGGGTCTTTCTACGAGATCCAGAGGAGGTTCGACACGGAGTACAGAGACCGGCTGGCCGGGTTCGATGTCATACTTGATAGAATAGATGCCGTATATCCACGCAATCCGGGCACCGTCATGAATTTCTGCAAGAAGTACGGCATAAGCGAGCGCAGTCTGACGGACGTGCTGCACGACGTGACACGGCGATATTACCAGCGCATGGTGGAGCTTGGCTTCCTGAGGGAGGACGAGCTGGAATGAGTAGGTACATATATCCCATATTGGCGATAGGTATAGCCGGGATAGGGGCATGGCGATCCATAACGGATCGGCTGCGGAATTCTAGGCGTACGGACATAAAGGGGATCTTCGACCGGGGAAGTCTCCGCCGTGGCGACCTTGTACCGTTGAGGTTCGAGGTATGGAAGACCGAGATGAGGTTCCATCACGGCAAGTGGCGTCTTAGTGCGGAGGACTACTATACGGAGGCACGTCTCCACTTGCCGTATACGGTGTACAGGTCCATAGGGAGCGCAAGGCTCCAGGAGATATTCCTATCGACTGCGGAGATATTCTATGGAAAGTTCTGGGTGTCCATAACGGAGTCGTTTCCGACGAAGATAATCGACATGGAGACCGGCGGCATAGTCGAAGAGTACAGCATCGGATCGTTCTGTAGGAAGTACCGTATCAGGCGTAGCAAGGTGGATCGTCTGATGTCGGACATCGGGGCAGAGTTCTACCGGACTCTGCTGCGTCAGGGATACATAGGTAAGGAGTACGTGCGGTGAGGCGTTTATTGCCACTGGTTGCCTTTGTAATTGCTGCGGTAGGCATAGCGAGGTCTATGGTGCGCCGTGTACGGTTCATGACGGACTCCCGTTACCGTGGCTGGATCGACGTGAGCCGCATACCGGCGAACAAGCTCGACCCGATGTTCTTCTGCGTGGAGTACCGTGGAGTCGAGTACTACACGTTCACGAGGATGTACATGCCGAGTAGGATAGGGTTCCTGTACATGAACGAGGTCAAGCGGCGTATAGGCGGGAACTACCGTGACGAGCTGAAGGGCGGCTACATGTCGGTCGAGTACAATGTACCTAACGAGTACACGGTTCCGTGTCCTGACGGATACGTGCTGATCAAGGAGGCTCACCAGTTCGACACTTACTTGAAGCGGAGCGGGGTCAAGCGGTCGACGCTGGTTGCGGTGATGAACGAGTACAGAAGGGCGCTGTACCGTGAGATGGTAAAGGACGGCCTGATTAAGGAGAGCGAGCTACATTGAAAAGATTTCTTTACATTATATACGGGATGTTTCTCGTCGGCGCGGCGAGGAAGGCTGTCAGGGTGATATCGGAGTACGAGAAATTCCACTGGCGCTGTGCGAACGACCGCATGCGTAGCAGCTGGTTCGAGATCAAGCTGGTCTACAGCAAGATCCAGACCATGGGGAACCTGGAAGGCATCCCGGTGAAGATGATGCACATAATCCGCAGCGGTTACTACAGGCGGTTCCGGTGCCGTAGAGCATCCGGGCATTCGGACTGCTGCGTGGAGGTTCGGAAGGCTATGGAAAAGTACATACGGAGTCACGGAGGACTGGAGGAAGGGGTCGGCTTCAGCCTAGCGCCGATGCATGCGTTAGTGAACTGCGTACAGATCACGCCGAAGGGTGTCGACATGTCGGAGTTCGACCTTATCAAGGAAGCGTTCTACGGAATACCGAGGGAGCTATGATGAGACTGCCGTGGCTGTTCTACATACTGGCCGGGGTACTGGCGGTCAGATCCTTCATGTTCAAGGTGACTAGCCACATGAAGTTCCACACGTTGATGAGGTCGTTCGGAAACGGTTACAGCAGCGTATGCGCCGAGGTACACTACTGCGTGACGTACACCTACGTAGACCGTTCCGGTAAAGAGAATTACTGCATAGAGAACATACGGAGCGACAAGGGACGTGTGTTCCGTATCAAGGGAGACATGAACAGCGAGGACTTGCTGCAGATCGTCGAGACGGAGCTCATAAGGCGCAGCATGTTCAACCCCAACGTGCTGCATTCCGTCCAGGTGCACCAGGTGACACGCTGGTCGGAATTCAAGACGCCGATATCCGGTGCGAAGTACGTGTCGGAAATGGTGAAGAACGAGATGAAGCGGATCGAGGACGTGTTCATGGGATTGCCGAGGACTATCGGATGAGGTACTGGAAGGAGATAGCGTACTGTGTCGCCGGTATACTGGCGGTGTGGCGTATTTCAAGGATGAGCATGGTAGGCTTCATGCGCACCTACCGATGGAGAGGAGGCGTATATGTATTTAGGGTGGCGCTGATGTTCCGCAGTATGGACGGAGGATTCCTGTACCGAATAAGGAAGTTCCGTGTGGCGCAAATCAGGACGGTTGCCAACGCATCCGCCCACATCAAGGACATGCTGCCGAGCAATCTGATCCGGGCGATCGAAATCAGCAGCGTATGGCTCTGCATTGCCGATACCAACCGCAACGATCTGTCCATGGACGAGCTGTACGATTACTACGCTCTCGGCGGCAAGGAAGAGTTCATGGCCGGTCTGGACTCCCATGAACGGTGGCTCGTCAACGAGGTCGGGAAGGCGTTCGACAATCTTCCGGAGACCATCGAGGTCAAGAACCCGATACACCTTTTCCGAAGGGGCTAGAATGAAGAAGAAGATTGGCATACTGCTGTATTCCATCTGTGCAGTACTTGCGTTGAAGCGGGTCATACGGAACATGGTAACGTTCCGCAAGAACTACATAGCACGGAGGACTGGAATCCAGACTGTGGTTAAGGTACACGTCCGGCTGCTGGTATTGTTAAGCGGAAATGCATTTCTGCTGAGCGAGCGTACAATCCTCATACAGGCGTACACTAAGATCGCCAGTACCCATCTATTTATCACCAGCATGGTTCGTGCCAAAACTGCGAGGTTCGTTCTGGAGAAGTTCTGCAGAATCTACAACACGCTGTTCGGAGACCACTACGATTTCCGCTGCTACATTTCCGCATACACGAACAAGTGCGACGACGATTCCGCAATGATCGCACAGACATTGAAGAAGTTCCACCATACCAAGGAAGCGTTCTTGCTCAAGTATCCGAAGTACCGGGCCGACATAGAGAAGATCGTGGACTGGTTCGAGCACGAGCCCTTGTCGGAGCCGGTGAAGATGGAGGCCGTATGAAGCTTCTGAACATATTCTATGCTGCGTGCGCCATTCGTGCAGCATTCAAGGTGGCCAGGCACATCAAGGGCAACCATGCACTGCTAGTGAAGGCGTCGCACAAGGCGATACATCTGACGGCTCACTTGTTCGTTTACGCCGAATACGAAGGATACCATATCCTCGGTCACAAGGACATTTCCATCACGAACTATCTTACAAGTCAAGCGCAGACTTTAAGCAAGGCCGATATTATCAAGAATACCAAGGAATGGCTATGGCAAAAGATAAAATTGACAAGGCCGTACAGCTGCCGTTACACACCCGCCATATATATCGACGGAGATCCGGAAGGTTTCAAATGCGAAAGACGGTTTTACAATGCCGTACGTAAACGGTACCCATACCAGTCTGCCAAGGCGATGATCCGCCAGTATCCGGAACTGAAAACGGAGATCAATCAGATCATGTTCTGGTTCAATCGGTTCAACCCAGTAGGTAAATCATTACGGATGTGTGACGTGGATTTACTCCAATGAAAAAGGCGACCGATTTCTCGGTCGTCTTTTGGTATGTCGGCAAAGAAAACTCTTAGACCTGGACGAAGGTAGGGATCTCGTCGAAGGTATCCTTGAACTTCGGAATCCTGGTCTGCTTGACCATTGCGTTCCATGCGAGCACCACGTTGCAGTACTTGATGCTTTCACGGATGTTGGTCTTGGCATTGCGGAAGAGCCACTTGCGGAGAGCGTTGACGTATTCGTCCGGATGGGTGTCTTCGCTGATTGCGCCGGTGATGAAGCTTTCGACGCTGTCCCAGTCGTATCCGAGGTCGTTGATGAGGTAGTACATGACGGAACCGGCTGTACGAGGCGTGAGCATGCGGTTGGCATGGGTCAGCGGGTACACGGTGGTAATGATGCGCTGGTACATTTCGGCATGTTCGTGGTATTCCTCGGTGACCTCGGTATTGGTCATGGGGATGAGCTCGACGTTCTTGAAGGTGTTGTTGCGGATCAGGTGGACGCCGTGGATGATGCTGGCGATCTGGGTATTGTACTTTACGCCGTCGATCTGCAGAGCCTGTGCTGCGTTGCGTGAGTGGCCGCAGTTGATGGTTGTGAAGGTCTTGCGGTCGATGTTCTTGATCACGCTGGTTGCGAACGGCGTATTGGCCTTGATACAAGCGTGAAGACGGTGCTGACCGTCGATGACGCCGCCGTCCTTGTCGAGGACGATGGTCTCGCCGTTGAGCATCCAGCCGTGTTCTGCCATGATCTTGGCGAAGCGGGTCACCCATTTCTGGTTGATGCGGCGGTTGGTGATGCCGAGCATTTCGGTCTTCTTGAGCATGGCGGAGGCCATTGCCGGGGTAATGTTCATCAAGCAGTGCTTGGGCTTTTCGTTGGTTTCGATTTCCTTTGTCATGGGAGATTCCTCTTAGGATAATATGTTTGTATTCAGAATATAGCAAATAAAAGAAACCGTGTCAACGAATGTCGGCACGGTTTGATTTATTTTATGTAGGAATTATCGAGTATGTTCCGGGAACTTGTTCAGGGCGTAATTGTGTCCTAACGCATTGGACTCGGTCATTACCTTGTTGATGAATTCCTTGATCGCCTTCTCGTCCTTCTCGGCGGTATCGTCCATGTGGGCGTCGATACGGTCGCAGCGCTTGCAGAATTCCTCGTAACTCCAGACCTTGATAATCGGACGGTACTTGCCGATGGATTCTTGCTTTCCGCTGGTAGCGGCGAAGCACGACTCGTTGAACGTGGGATCGTACATCGGAGTGACGTAATTGCATTCGTGCTGGTACATGACGTTCAGTCCGTTTGCGAATGCGTAACGTACGTACTGCTTGTACAAGGTCATTCTTGGCATTGTCTCTCCAAGGATTCTCGTATAAATGACGAACTCGGTTGGATTCACGGAGATCTTTTCTGGGAACGTGGAGAGTTCGGAGCATTCCATGAAGTTGGACGTGATTACCGGATTCTGTGCCTGGGCATAGCCATTGAAATACTGGCCGAACCGTTCAGAGTATGTCTGCATAACTGCACCGGAATGCATCAACCCAAGTCCACGCTGGACACAGATATGGATGTTGTTCATAGCGCATTCTACGTGTCCACGCAGTTTCTCTACCTTGTGACGCCACGGCATCTTACATCCAAGCTGTTCGAAATGGACTGTATGTATCCAGCCCATATGTGACGTCGTGTTACGCAGCGATTCGAAAACGGATGACGGCGAGAAGAGCAGCTTGTCACCGATATCCTTGGTGTCGCCCCAGTTGGAACGTACCGGCTCGTTCAGATCGTCATAATGCAACGTAGCGGACGAAATCTGTGCGGCGAGAAACAGCTTATTGTCATAATCTTCAATGATACATGCGCAGTCAAGTTGTGCAGTGTACTGCGTAGAGTCGAAGAAGAACGGTCTGTACGGTCGGATACGGAATAAGCGCTTCACGCCTCGAACGATATGACGGTATGTCAAATCGAGCTGGATATGCAAGAATTCCTTGGAGTCGACGTCCCACTCATAGAACAGCACGTCATCCAATTCTTTTGGAGTCGGACGTGCTGGAGGCGGTGAAGGTAATGCGGGTCTCATGTTCTTTTCCTTTATACAAGTTGTGCGGCGAGGTCTCCGAAGGCGTCAAAGAAGCCGTTCGGATAGAATTCGAATTCGCCGTTCTGGTCGATGTTGATTTTCTGGTCGCCGTATAGCATGTAGTAGCCACGGACACCAAGTGTCCTGATCTGCAGCTTCACGTCATACAGCGCAGTGATGTTCTTGATAACTCCGACAAATCGACCTTGAGGGTCGAACAGTTCGACTTGCGGATCGAGGTCGTTGTGGATGACTACCGGAGAGAACTGATATTCTTCGAGCTTCTTGGGAATAATTTTATTCTTGCTACGGCGAATGTCATAGATGACCTTCTGAATGGCGATCGGTGCGGTCGTATATCCGTCAAGCAACGTGTGTGACTTTAGATATTCTTGCACCGGCGTAATTGAGTAAGCCAAGCGTTCGTTCATTTCTTCGATGGTCTTTCCGCTATATTCACGTTCCAGACAGTCATGAATCAAGTACCACTCGTCATTGGCATTAGCTCTCCAGAGACAGTCCCTATGGTAGTCCCACAGAGCGTCATGGATGTCATTACGGATATCTTCCTGGCGGTCTACAAAGCAGTCTGAATGCACTTCCGGAAATTCCACGCCGTTGGCGGATCCGGTTCCGTACGCAAGACGGTAGTAGATAGTGTCGAATACCCCGTCGGTAATCACTTTCATGATATCGGAATAAGCCGCATGGAGCATAACACGAAAATAGCACTTGCCACCGATATGACGAGTGCATTCTATGTTGTATGCAAAGAAATACGGCTGGTATTGATCCTTGTCTACCGGATGGAAATCATGGGAGCAGTGGTTAGCCACGGTAACCTTGATGTCCTTGCACTTCCAGTGTTTCAGCTCGGCGATGATTCTCGGCATGAGCTTCTTATACGGCTTGAGATGCGTATTGACGAGTCGCCATACTTCAGCTAGTGCGGGGCCTTCTATGCGGGAACCTTGAGCAAGTTCAGTAGCCTTAGCTTCGACTTCGTCAAGTAGTTCCGTCCTGATGCATCCCGGACTCGCTGTGGCGATCAAGCGCAGCTGTCGGAAAAAGTGTGCTACGGTCGTATTCATTTGGACATTTCCTTGTCGGCGTAGTCCTTGAGGGCTTCGTTCTGGACATTCTTCAGTCGGCGAGTGATAGAATACAGAGCGTCGTCAATCATCTTGCTTGCCTTCCTTGCGGTAATCACCTTGGCACGCTTGATGTCGCCCACGCAATGATTCTCCATGTCCTTCTTGTTTGTGAAATTGATTATCTGGACGTTCTTGTCATACTGGGCGTCTTTCTTTGCATGACCCATATAGACAAGTCGAGAGAACTGCAGAATGTACCTATCGTTGCCGTCCCATTTTTTGACACCGACGACTTTTCCTAGACGGAAATAGTTATCTCCGTCGGATTCGTCGCACGGATCCCAGCCAGGGATCACGACCCACTTGTCCATGATACGAGCAAGCTTTCCGTTGATATCGTCCAGCATCAAGCGGTCACGGATTTGATTCTGCTCGTCGTACAACTTATCGATGGCAGTCTCGATTTCCTTGAGACGGTTCACGTCTTCTTCATGCGTCGTCTTCGTCATCAGTTACCTCTGGATTGATTGGTTGCGGATACAAGTCCGCTAGTTTTTCATTGAAAATTGTTTGTGCTTCGTGATCATTCGACAACAAGTCACCGGCTGCTGAAATAATAGTATCAAAGAAACCTTCTGGATAGTCTTCGAAATTACCATAACGGTCGATATTGATACGCTGCCCATAGAACATGATATAGTAACCAGAAAGTCTTTGCAGACCGATTTGCCTACGGACATCCTCGAATGCGGTGTCGTTCTTGATTTCGCCGACTTTACAGCCATCCGGGTTGTACAGCGTAGCTGGTTTGTCAAGGTCGTTGCGTACAATGACCTTCATCCTTGCCGGATTGATGAACTTGATTCTATCAAGATCGATTTCATGTTCAACTGTATCATCAATCAACACATTGAACTTGTTAGTATCATCTACATACCATTTCCATACAGTCGGCTTGCTCAATCCATACGTACCAAATCCGCCCGGTCGAAGCAACGTATCTCGATCGAAAGCAAAATCAGAACAGTTGGCCAACAAGCCATCGACAGCATCTTCCTTGACATAGATAGTACCACGATGTTCTTTATCGACATCAAGTCTTTTATACAAGTTATCTACAAGTCCGAGTTCGATTTCGGAACGGTGTACCCATCCCCAAGTGTAGATATGCACCTTGTAGTGGTGCCCATCATGCTTGTGGATATATTCCTTGATATTGTCGCAGTTATGGTTCAGAAAATTCGCATTGAACAAGTCGTCGATCAAGGTTCCCTCGATATCGACATATATCTCGATATCGGCTTCCTTCTTGATCTTCCTGGGGGTCGAATTGATAACCGGCTCTTCGTGATGTACTGGATAAGTCATGTACAAAATATAGTAAATACACCGATTCGTGTCAACGTAGAAAGGCCAGCCTTGCGGCTGGCCTTGTTGTATCAACAGAGGTAAATGTTACGAACTACTATTCCCAAGGAAGCTTGCGGTCGGACTTCGGCTGAGCCTTCTTGACGTTGTTGACAACGGTCTTGATCTGGTCAGCGGTCATCTTGGGAGCGGACTTCGGTGCTTCTGTATTAACCTTCGGCTCTTCGTTCACGACGGTACACTGGCACGGCTCTGCCTTGTTGGAACCTACGCCAGCCAGCTTGGCACCGAACATGGAGCTAAGCACATTGGGCAGACTGATACCGAGCGACTCGGTAAGGCCGTTGGACACCTGGGTCAAGGTCTTGATGATGTCGCCAGTAAGTGCAGCAGTATTGCCGTTTCCGTACATGGTGATGCCGCCGATCTTTTCCATCGGCTTTGCAACGGCAGCAGCGACACTCGGCAACTGGTCGAAGTACTTTTCGAGAGCCTTGAGCTGCATTTCTTGACGAGCTGCTTCGCCAAACTTCTGCATAGCTTCTGCCTTCTTGTCGGTGGCCTCTGCCTCAGCAAGACCTTTGGCCTTGATTGCTTCAGCTTCAGCAAGACCTTTGGCCTTGATTGCGGCAGCCTCATTGAAAGCACGTTCCTTTTCAGCTTCTGCGATAGCCTTGATTGCATCAGCTTCTTGCTGCTTTGCGAAGAGCTTTGCTTCGGCATCCTTGTTCTGGCGGTAGAGGTCAGCTTCAGAGTTCTGGATCTGGGCTTGACGGTTTGCTTCGGCCTTCTTCTGGATTTCGGCTTCGAGTTCCTTCTGCTTCACAGCGACCATGCGTTCACGGATTTCGGCTTCCTTTTCCTGGCGAGCGCATTCGGCGTCAGCGGCCTTGATGTTGATGATTTTCTGCTGCTCTTGCTTCTGGATTTCGTAAGCTGCGTCAGCTTCCGCCATCTTGGTGTCGGCAATACGCTTGAGGTCAGCCTTCTTCACTTCGAGGTCGTTCTTCTTCTGTGCGATTTCGAGGTCAGAGGCGACCTTAGCATCGTTGGCTTCCTTTGCTGCCTTGGATTCGGCAATGCTAATGTCACGGTCGGAATTAGCCTTGGAGATAGCGGCAGCCTTACGGATAGCGGAGGTCTTGTCCACGCCAAGGTCTTTGATAACGCCCTTGTCGTCGACGAAGTTCTGGATATTAAAGGTCTGGATTTCCAAGCCGAGCTTCTTTAGGTCTGGGTCTGCGTTGTCACGAACGAGGTCAGACACGCCCTTACGGTCATTGACAAGCTTTACAAGTTCCATCTGGCCGACAATTTCACGCATATTGCCTTCCAAGATATCCTTGATGTTACCAGCAATATCTTCGGTGCGGTTATTCAAGAAGTTCTGTGCGGATGCTTCAAGAAGGTCCGGGTCATCAGACACCTTAACAGTAACGACTGCGTCCACGTCGACGTTGATGTAGTCGCTGGTCGGAATCGCCTTAGTCTTCACGTCGATGGGAAAGAGCTTCAAGCTAAGCTTGTCGGATCGTTCCAAGAACGGAATTTTGAATCCGGCGTGACCGATGATGGTACGGCGCTTGCGGAAACCGGAAATGATGATGACTTCGTCGGGTGCGGCCTTGATATAAGACACGCAGAAGAGGATAATGAGGAAAAGCACGACGACTGCAATTCCACCGTAGAGAAGAACATTGGACATATCCATGTTTACTTTCCTTTATTGTTGATTGTTTCTGATGTCTACATCGCCAGATACGGTACTCACCGATCCGGCGACGCTACCTCTGACATCGACATCCCCAGAAACTGCGGATACCGAGCCACTTACGTTGCCATGAATTTCAATGTCGCCAGATGTCGAACTGACACTGCCGACATTTCCGTTCACAACAATGTTCGGAAGATTTTGTACGGACTTCATGCTGCCACAAATGTTGATACCGGCGATACGGCTACCGCATTCGATACGGCGACCACCGACAATAACAACATTGTCGGATTCTAGTGTTATATCACCTTTTACCGTGAAATCATCGGAATCGTGCACGGATACCATTACATTACCGTTGGCATCCTTGAGTGTGACGGATCCCTTTCCATCAAGTCCCTTTACGATTTGTACATTCATTTTACCAGTCCCTCACTGAACCGTTAAGCCATTCATTTGGTGCTGCCACGAAGAAGATTACTGCAAGAACGATAATTACTGCGAAGCAAATCCAGAAATACAAGACGCCATGTTCTCTGATGTAATACTGGATCGCACCGTCAAGCGGAACTCCGTCAGCCCACATCGAATCATTGATTCTGTGGTTAATCGCATTAGTGTACATCGTGCCGGTGTACGTCAAGTTACGACCATAATACACGTACCGTTGCCGATTCGAAAATAATGCATCCAGAATACCGTCTTTCTTGATCGGAATCGTCTCGATATACCGTTCACGAGGCAACGCCGGAAATTCAGAATAATAGAATCGCTTACCTAAGAAATCTACATGCTGGACACTGAAACGGTCAGTCTTCATCACGTCCCACGTCCAGTATGTTTCCGTATGGCAATGCCTATCTTTTCCTGATCCAGTACATACGGTGCGGTGATGCTTGCGGTATTCTTCAAGATCCCTAGTCAACGTCATGTAGTGTCCGATACCTTCATCTGTAACGAACTCAACTGCGCTCACAGTTCCGTATGCCAGCATGTGGCCAGCATTGGTTTTGAAAGCGTAATTAAATTGCGTCGAGTCGGAGACTTGTACAGCGTGATAGAACTTCACGTTATACTCGTCCTGAGCTTGTGCGATGTGGTTGGCGATGATGCAGCCTACAATGATGGCAAGCAACACGCCTACAATCGACACGAAAAGCTCACGGACGGTCAGATCCCAGTTGCTACCGTCAATTAGAGTGCGAGAACTCATTAGTTGTTCTGTTCCTTATTCTTCTTCAAGAGACCAGTCGGTGCGTCGACCGGAGCATTCTCAAACTGCAAGAAGTCGTATTTCTGTGCGGTATATCCGAGAATGGACAAGCAGAAACGAGCCGGGAAACCACGCACGTAAGCATTGTAGTTGCCGACCATTGTGTTGTAGTCGTTTCTGTGAGAAGCGATGCGGTTCTCGGTCATGGCGAGTTCCGTCATATATCGATCGTAGTTCTCGATCGATCTGAGCTGCGGATAGCGTTCCACGACACCTTGGATGTATGCGGATGCGTTCACGTTGCCCTTGCCGCCTTCCGGAGTACGAGCCTTGGACAGTTCGACGATTACTTGAGCTTCGTGCTCGTCGTAGCTCATCACGGCTTCGGCCAAGTTGACCAAGAGTCCGGCACGGCGGTTGTATTCCGCATTGAGGTTAGACTGGGCACGTTCTACGAGCTGTTCCATCTGGATCGCACGGTTCTGATAGTTCTGAACCATGAAGATGGATGCGACGATAGTAAGTGCAACTACGACGACAAAACCGATTGCGCCGAGGATGATTGCTTTTGCCATTTTTGTGTTCCTTTGTTGATTATTTGACAGATTCAATTTTGTATACAAAAGTGCTGTTCCCCATCTTGATTTCAATGTGGTTAGGGAATGCCGCAGCCATCTTTGCATATTCCGCTTCCAAGAGTTCGCTTGCCTTGATGCCGAACTCCTTGCCCGGAGCAATACCCATCGCCGATACGGTATCATTGATGTACTTGCGGTTAGGCTCGTTGTGCAGCAGATAGCAAGCGGTCGGTAGCTGATCGAGCCAAGCACGTTCGCAATAGTAGTCCGCATTAAGCGCAAGCAGAAGCTCGTACTCGCCAGATACAAAATTCACCAGTGAAGTCCAGTGTTTGCCAGACTCAGGCGTCCATGCGTATACGTTGTAATAAGACCGTAGCCAGGTCCACAGCTTTCTCTCTTCACGTGTAGGCACGAAAGCTTCCAAGTTGCTTTCATCATGTGCAGTATAGCAAATAGCAGGGAACAAGTTATCCTTTGTCAGTAAATCATCGCAGTCAATGAGTTTACCCTTGACTTCATAATAGTCCATGCCTTCAAACCCCTTGATATGCTTAATCAAGCCGACCCAGATCAAGCGGTCAATGAAGTCTGGAATGTTCTCCAGATTAGTAATCTTCAAGAATTCAGCACGGATGCGTTCGTTTGACACGTTGGCAATTCGTGCAGCGTTCTTGCTGATAGCGTCAGACGTTTTGTTCTCAATGCTGTAATTGAAATTCACTGCGAAACGAGCACCTCGGATCATGCGGAGCGCATCTTCCTCGAAACGCTTGCTAGGATCGCCGACAGCACGGATAATTTTATTCTTGATGTCGTCGACGCCTCCGTGATAGTCGATGACTTCACCGTCCCATGCTAGGCCGAGGGCATTGATGGTAAAGTCACGACGAGCAGTGTCTTCCTCGAATGATTCAGTAAGAATAACCTCGTCAGGATGACGACCGTCGCTGTAATCGCCGTCAGTACGGAAATGGGTCACCTCGAAATACTGGTCGCTCCACCATACGAGAATAGTGCCATGCTTTTCGCCGTTGTTGTCGCAAGTCCTGAACTGCTTCTTGAGAGTTTCAAGAGGCAGCGACGTGGCGATATCGATATCATGGATATCCAGTTCACTTGTCTGACCAAGCTGGAAACGTACCATATCACGGACACAGCCGCCAACGAGGTAAGCCTCGGCCTTGGGAGCCACTTCGGTAATCTTCTTGGCTAACGCAAGACCAGCCTTCAGTTGGTCATTGTCAATTTCATTCAAGTTAATTTTCATATTTCAGAATATAGTAATCACACTCATAACCGTCAAGAGTAATTTGATATAATTTATGAAACATGCGAGAAAAAATCTACATGGCCATCTACCTAGCGTTCGCCGTTGGCGCATGCCATCACGTCTACGCCATCATGAAGATACGGTGGAAAGCCGTAATGACCCGCATGCAGAAAGGAATTACCCCACTGGTAAGCAATGTCCTCAGCGCAATAGAGAAGTGGCTGAGGGCAGCTCATAAATAGAAAAGGCTGACCGATTGGCCAGCCTCTTCATTAAGCGTTGCGCTCGTCTGGATCAACACCAGGAACCGGACACAAGGAACCAGGGATTTTGTGCCATGTTCCGTGCTGAATACCATCGGCGACAACGGTAAACTTTTCCGTCGGCTTATGTTCGTAAGACACGATGAACTCCAGCTTTCCGTCAGCATTATTCTTCACATCGAAAATTCGGTAATCAGCATTGCCACGAATAGTGCGGTTCAACGGAGACGCCTTAATAATAAAGGTCTTCTTGTTGCGGTAACGGATGAACAGTGACGAACAGTGGTGCAGTCCGATGAGGTAATCTTCCTCTTCGGATTCGGTAACCTTAGCTTCGTCCTTCTTAATCTCCTTGATGCCGTTTGCCATCGAGACATGCAGCTGGTTGTCGTTCGGATCAACATAGCCGAACGTAATCTTGTGCGGATTTTCCGTAGATACATAGATACCAACCACAGTAACCTCGGTCGGTTCCGGATAGGAATAGAATGTACCGTACAAGCGATACTTGAGTTCCTTCGAACCCTTCTCTGCGGCAATGTCAAGAGTGTACTTATGTGCAACACCATGCACTGGGCATTCGATGTGCGGCAAGTCGATCTGGTGAGATAAATTAATCATATGGAACCTTTTTCTTTTAGGCACCTCAGTGCCGCTTTGAGAATTGAAGCCTTCTTATTTACACCGCCATTGATCTGGATCTTGTGGCAGAGTTCGTAAAGTTCAAACTTCTTGTTCGCGTCAGTAATTTGTTCGACACCTGGGTAGGAAATCATGTCGTTCCAAGTAACCAGATGACTAGGCATCGGATGCGTCATGCAGTAGACCACGGTTGGGTTAGCATTAATCTCTTCCATGTAGTCCATGGCCGGGTTGCCGTCGGCATCTATTGTACTGTTGGAATCGGCAACGGCGAGCTTGAGCACACGGTTTATCCACGGATGCGAAACGAACGACCAGCAAGCAAACTTCTGCTTTGCTTTCGGCAATGCGTTAGCTTGCGTATGGTTCTCGACCATCCACAGAACGACATCCTTCTCGTGCTGTTTGAATCCGAAACTATCAAGGACAGCTTCGGCAAGAGGCAAGCCGAGCTTTTCATGTCCGGCCATGTTCTTTCCGTTGTTCATGGCAAGCGCGTCCTTCTTGCCGATGTCGTGCAACAATGCAGCAGCAACATCCAAGTAGTCATGCTTATCCTTGAGGATATTGTCAATGACCATCTTAGTATGAACCCACACATCACCTTCGTGGTGATAGTTGACGTGTTCGCAACCGGCCATGTACTGATCGATGAAACCGAACAGAGGATTGCTCCGTTCACGTTCAAGTCGATCCACCACATCTGGTGCGGTCAAGATGCTATGCACATTATTGTAGGTTTCCTCGATCGTCATTATTCCTCTTCAACATATCCTTGAGTTTTTGCGGCAAATCGTTGACTGTCTTTTCCAGCCGACGAACCCGACGTTCAGTTAGAATATAGCAAACGATCTTAAAAATGGCAATCCCATACACCGATACAATCACCAAAATAACAAGAATTAATAGAACATTCCACACCATGGCGCGAAATATAGTAAAGATTTGTAACAAACTAACTTATATTTTATTTATTTTTGCCACGGGTTGCCAAACATACACTCATTTGCTATATTACACGGAAACGTAATCTTTAACAAGGACTATTCAATGGCAGTCAAAGTCTCCGAAAAAACGATTGCGAGGGCAAAGCAGCCTTGTCGCACCGTTTGCAAGCGTCGTGCTGTCGGCGTAACGGCAAACAAGCAGTATCAGCGCAAGAACAAAGACCAGTGGTTCGTCACGCATCTCACCCAGACCGACACCTACAAGTTCGGTATGTGTCAAGCTGTCAAGCACAAGCATCCGAACGAACATGCATACTGGGAATTCAAACTCCGTTCCGACGGCGTCGACCTGACACCGTTCTACGACGAAATCAACAGGGAACTCGATCACCTTTGCACCCTTAAGTTTACTGACTGGGAACTCGAAGGCATCCGCCGTGTTATGCCTTGGCTGTCCGACGACTTCATCGAATGGCTTGTCGACTTCCAGCTCAAGCGCAAGTATATCCACGTCGAATATGACGCTACTCGCAACGGCGGTCTGCACATCTATGCAGACGGCCCCGCAATCCAAGTTACCTGGTTTGAAATCTATGTTCTGAAGATTATCCAGAACCTATTCTTCGACGATCTCGAAATCGACTGGGAAGAATCCAAGAAGGCCCTCAACGAATCTATCGCAAAGTGGAACGCAGCTCTCCGCCGTGGCGTCAAGTTCACGATCTCTGACTTCGGTGTCCGCCGTTCCGTGTCCGACGAATGGAACGAATACATGGTTCAGACCATGATCGACTTCTGCCCCGCTTTCGTGGGTACGTCGAACGTCTACCTCGCCATCAAGCTCGGCTGCAAGGCTATCGGTACTTTCGCACACGAAATGTACGCCTTGTATCAAGGCATCAAGGAAATTCCTTTTGAACTCGTGCAGACGCGAGTTCTCGAAGACTGGTCTGACGAATTCCGTGGCGACCTCGGTATTGCGCTTTCCGACAACTTTGGCTTCAATGCATTCTTGCGTGATTTCGATAAGTATTACGCAAAGCTGTTCGACGGCTGCCGCCACGACTCTGGCGACCCGTATGTCTGGGGCGAAATGCTGATCGCTCACTATATCAAGAACGGAATCAATTCCAAGAGCAAGGTAGGCTGCTGGTCTGATAGTCTTAACTGCGACCAGTCCATCGCTATCGCCGAACGCTTCCACACTCGTATCAACGTGGCGTTCGGTATCGGTGGCTTCCTCGCTTGCAAGGTTCTCCGTTTCAAGGGTGGCATCAAGCGTGACGCTCTCCGCATGATCATGAAGCTCGTCAAGTCTAACGGTATCTACGCAGTGAAGCTTTCCGACTCTCCGGGTAAGGTCAACTGTCCGGATCCGAAGGTAATCGAACGTGCAAAGGATGCGTACCGTTACGAACCCATTGCCGAAAACAAGGACGCACTCGACTAATGAAGAAGGTGTACATCTACGGCGGCGCATTCGATCCGGTAACGACTGCGCACACCGCCATTATTACCGAGCTGCTCAACCGACTCAAGAAGGAACCAGAGTCCCTCTTGTACATCCTGGTGAGTGACAACGACACGAAGCACTACAAGGTTGAATGCGAAGACCGTATTGCTATGATCGTCCATACGGTCAATTCGCTCCACAGCTTGTATTCTGACACATCTGATTCTCCGGCTGCCTACAATCAGGGCGAGCCGTCCGAAATCTTCCACCGTGTGAAGATTGTCGACGAAGTGAGCCGCACTGCAGAAGCCTTACAGAATCTCCGCAAGGACGATTCTTTGTCGGATGCAGTGTTCACGATTGTTCTTGGAACTGACGAATGGCATTCGTTGCTGGCTGATGGCTGGGTCAATTCTAACTGGCTTATTGAAAACAACAACTTCTTGGTTGTTCGTCGTGCTAGGTACGAATCGTTCTTCAATAATCATGAAGCAGAAAAAATTAATCTGCTCAAGGATCGAACTGAAGAAGTCGACTGGATCATTCCGGATTCCAGCTCCACGAAGGCTCGTAGCCAGATGGGCTTCGATCCGCTGTGCAGCAGTGACCAAGTGTCGCCGATCGTGATGGAATATATCCGTCGCAATCATCTGTACGACCAGTCTACTCCGGAGGACTATCAGAAGGTGGAAGATCTCGTGCTGACGAAGTACGACCCGTTCCGCTTTCCTCGTCCGTCCGTCACAGTGACAACTGCGATGTTCTTTGACGGCTGCGTACTCTTGGTGAAGCGCAAGGCAGCTCCTTTCCATGACTACTGGTGCTTGCCCGGTGGATTCGCCAATCCGAAGGAAACCGTCGAAGAAACTGGTATCCGAGAAGTCGCCGAAGAAACTGGATTCACCATCAATGTGAACCAAGTTCATCAAGTTGGTGTGTTCAAGCCAGCTGATCCTCGCTGTGACTGTCATCCAGACTACTGGGGCTATGATGTCGGTGTTATGGTAGACTTTACTCGTGAAGGTATCTTGGCCGGTAAACCAGAAGCACAAGACGACGCCAAGGATGCCATGTGGTGTCCGCTTAACTTGATCAATGATATCAAGCTTGCGTTCCATCACAGACAGATCATCGAAAATGCGTTGAAACTCCGTCAAAATCTTTAACAAGGACTAAACAATGAATCCAAAAGAATACCTCATCGTTATCGACATGCAGAAGGACTTCATCGACGGTTCTCTTGCAAACGAAGACGCCAAGGCAATCATCGGTGCCGTAGTCGTAGAAATCCGTGAATGGAAGGGCTACGTGTTCTACACGATGGACACCCACGGCGCAGACTTCAAGCAGACGCTCGAAGGCGTGCTGCCGGAACACTGCATCAAGGGCACCGAAGGCTGGAAGTTCGAAGAATCCATCCAGAAGGCTCTCGACGACGCTTACGCTACCAAGATCGAAAAGCCGACGTTCGGCTACCTCGGCTGGGCGAAGTACTTCCTCGGCGACGACGCCTTCAATGCGGACGGCTCCCTCAAGAGCCAGGAAGAGCTCGCAAAGCTCGGCAAGGAACGCATCAAGCGCATCCGCTTGGTTGGTACTTGCACCGACATCTGCGTCATTTCCAACGCAATGATTCTCCGTGCGATGTTCAAGGATACGCCGATCGAAATCGTGGAATACGCTTGTGCAGCTACTCCTGGCGCGCAAGACGCAGCAATCCTCGTCATGAAACGCTGTGGCTTCACGATTATCCGTCAAGCCGCCTAATCATCAGTTGAGATAGAATACAAAGAAGGCTGGTCGATTGACCAGCCTTTCTGTTTGTTTAAACAAGCGCTTTCTTCTTGTACAAGTTATACGCTTCGAGAACAGCTCGTCTCAAGGTCTTGTTCTTGACAGATGTAGCTACGGCTTCTTGAAAGCTACCCGGTTCAACCTCAGTAAACTCGAACTGGTTGTTGAGATCGTCCAAGATTGCGTCTTTGACTGTAGTTTCGTCACCAGACGCTGTGTCTCCGTCGGCGGACGTATACATCAATTCGCCTATTTCGCTTACAGACAACGTACCCATAGGGACATCATAGATCTTTATGTCTACAGATTCGCCGTTCGGCTCCGCTACCAGTCCAGTCTTGTCAATAAGCCGGTTCGCTGTATCAAGTAACTCTTGCATCGTTATCTCCTTATGTCCCATTAGTCTTCGTCCAATTGTTGGTCTACTGTCTTTTTCTTTTTCGGTTTTGCCTTGACGCCGTTGCGGTCTCGTTGAGATTGCTTCCAAGTGTAGTCCATGTGCTGGACACCGCCTTGCGGACGAGGGTTTGCCGTCTTGTTTGTTACACCGTTCTGTTCCCAGTTGTTCATAGTATTGTTGATCCAGTTGAAGAATCCCTTATTGTTGTTGGCTGGCGATGTACCGCTGTTGTCGGTATCATCAGAATCGCCATCGTCTTCGGATTCGCCGTCTTTCTTATCTTTGTCATCCTGACCCCAGTTGAAGTCATTCGGATTATCTTTATCGTTGTCAGAATCCGAATCATTCTTTTTATTCGGCTGGGAATACAATTCGATATCAGACTGAATCATCTCTTGTACTTTCTTTTGAACTTCTGGATCTTGAACCTCTTGGAAGTCTTCCATAGCCTTGTCATAATATTGGTCGGCCAACGCAGACTTACCTTCATCATCAAGATCATCTGCATTTTTCTCGCAATAGTATTTCAAGTCGTTCTTGTAATTCTCGTTATAGTTAGCACGAATCTTTTTGAACTGTGCATTCGGATCGTCATCGGAAGGAGTTTCCGGATTATTCTGCTGATTTTGCTGTTCTTGTGGCTTCTGTTCCTCTTGGGGATTCTGCTGTTCTTGCGGCTGTTGTTCCTCTTGAGGATTCTGTTCAACTTGAGCCTTTTGGGCGTTCTTTTCTTCCCTAGCCTTCTTCTGCAGTTCTTTCTTTTCTTCCGGATCGAGAATCTTGTTTTTCTCGTATTCTGGATCTTTTAGCACATGATTTATCAGAGTTGCGAAGGAGTCAAGCACTTGGATTTTTGCAAGTTGATATAACGAGTCTTCTCTATCAGCGTAAGCTCTTTTGTCTTGCATATGTTCCAAATCTTTAGCTACTTTAGATCTTGATTTGGCATTGATTGCCGCAGATAAGTTAACCGTAATATGTGTATCGTCAGTCTTTTGGACATAGTCACCAAGATGCGGATCATTCTTAATGGTAAATCCGCCAGCTTTACACAGAACAAATGGCTTGCTCTCTGGTTCCTTCGGATAATAGGTCTCATAAAATAATTTATAGTTTAAATCTTTATTAGTAAGGGCATCGCTGATGGCCTTAACGATTGTACTGCCGGTAAATTTTGATTTACCAGTCGACTTCTTGGAACCACGCTGTTTGGGGGTCTTTGCCGTGTCATTACCTTGTGCTGGTTCACCAGCCTCAGTATTTGCTGGGGCTTCAGTTTCTTCCATCAAGGAATTGAACAAGCTTAAATCTGCGTCATAGTCAAAAAACTGCATATGAACTCACATTTGGTCATATGCAGTTTATAAGTTATTTGTCAACGTAACGCCGTCCGATCTGCCTTGCGGCCAGGATACAATCATCCATGTCCATGTAGCTGTATGTGCCAAGTCGACCGACAAACTGAACATTAGTCGGCTGAGATTCATGATGCTGTACGTATTTGGCATACAGCGCCTGATTAGCCTCGTCGTTGACCGGATAGTACGGTTCCATGCCCTTCTTCCATTCAGATGAATACTCGTAGCTCACGATAGAGCCCTTAGTACCGTCATGCGGACAGAACCACTTGTGCTCAATAGAGCGAGTATATGGTACATCGGTCGACGTGTAGTTGCATACCGGGCAGCCTTGTACATTATCCGACTTGAATTCCTTTTCCTTGAACTTGACCGAACGGTACTTGAGCGCACCGAACTTGTATCCATAAAACTCATCGATACCGCCAGAATAAAAGACCCTTTTACCCTTGATACCAAGCTCAGCAAGCTTCTGATATGGCGTGTCCAGCATAATATCCAAGCGGATGTCATCATATTTGTTTACTTCATTGAACATATTCTCAATGACGCTTGTATAACCGTCTTTTGGCATCATCTGGTACGTATCATTGAAATAATTATTGTCAAACGTGTAGCGAACCGGAAGTCGCTTGATGATACTGGCCGGAAGGTCTTCGCACTTTCGACCCCACTGCTTCTCTGTGTAGCCCTTGACGAGTGTATTGAAGATTGTCGTGCCGACCATTGAGATGGCTTGCTCGGCAAGGTTCTTCGGTTCCTTGATACCAGCTTCGTCGATTTCCTTCTGGATAGCAGCCTTGATTTCATCCGGTGTCGTAAGTCCTGGGAACAACTGCACGAACGTATTCATGTTGAATGGCATGTTGTACATTCGTTTCGTTCCGTCCGGCTGGGTAAACACGGCGATCGGCTGGTTGATGAACGGACTCCATTCTCCGAACTGCTGGATATAGGACGCAGCAAAGTCATTGGACGTATGGAAAATATGGGCACCGTACGTATGTACGTCAATTCCGTTCTTCTTTTCGGTGTAGCAGTTACCGCCTATATGGTTACGACGGTCGATGACTAGCATCTTGATCTTAGCATCCCAGCGGCTATTGCTTGCGATGGTTTCTGCGATGGTCGCGTTGGTTAGACCAGCGCCGACAAATATAAAGTCATAATTTTTCAAGTATTGCATGCCAGTCAATATAGTAAAATAAATTATAAACGGCTATAAAAGGAGGTTCGGCATGACTCCAGAAACAATCGCTAGCCGTGAGGCCAAGTTTGCCACTACCTTGACGGATTCATCCGGCAAGAAGTTCACCGCCGGAAACCCGATCGATATCGGTGACGGCTTCAGCATCATTCCCATCAATCCTGGGTTCAAGACCTATTTCTACCAGACACGTACGGTGAAGACGCAGATATGCCTCCATTTCACCGTAGGCGTGATTACCGGCGACGTAGCGTCCTTGACAAAGGAGAACAACCACATGTCGGTTCCGTACGTCGTAGACCGCTGTGGACACATCTACAGGCTGTTCGATGACGCCTTCTGGTCATACCATCTCGGATCCACCGCTATTGGCGGAAATGCAGTAATGTCCAAACAATCCATCGGTATCGAGATATCGAACTACGGGCCCCTCAAGGACAAGGAACAGAACGGACACTATCTGGACGCATACGGAAACCTATATACCAATGATCCAGCAAACGTCGACTTCATTTCGTATCGTGGATATAACTGCTATGCAAAGATGACTACCGTACAGAAGCAAGCTATCGCCCACTTGCTCAAGTATCTGTCGGAGAAGCACGACATTCCGCTTACCTTCAAGGAAATGATCGGAGACGTGTTTGAATCTGCAGAAAAAGCCGTCGCCTACAAGGGCATCTTCTGCCACTCGAATGTGAGGAAAGACAAGTACGACATGCCTCCGGAATTCACCTTGCAGATCAAGGACGCTCTTGATGAAATGAGCAAGGTCGAGAAACCAGTTGCTGCAGAACCAGAACCTACCGATGAGCCGGAACCCGCCGTGGAAGATCCGCAGCCGGAGACCGATTTCGTCAAGCGGGAGTTCGTCGTCAAGGAAAACGAAGACGGCGACCCTTACGTCGCCGAAGTAGAATCAAGCGAACCCGAAGAGGAGCAAGTTCATCTTACTTGGTTCGACAATTTTTTGAACTGGATCAAGTCGCTGTTTAAGTCTCGGTAGGCTTTTCTCCGTTCGCATACAGCACAGCATCTTCGCCACGGAAAATAACGTCCGTGGCGTTCTTGATATCGTCGATACCAGCGGCTGGACTGTTTAACGGCATGTAAATAGGATCCAGCTGATATGGAAGACTATTGCTCCACGAGGTGGCCAGTTTCACGTAGTATTCCTGGATTTCCGTACGGATACATGTATCAGGAATCTTCGCCGCCACTTCTGGTTTCAGCTTGCTGCGGTCGATGTCTACCGGCTTTTCCACGTTGACACGGTGATAGAACGTACCGTAGCGAGCTTCCATAGGATAGCCCTTCCAGTCGCTACCGATGATCTTGAGCTTTTCGTCAGTGTTCAGTCCGTCACATTTCTTGTGGCCGACCTTGTATCGAGCTGCAGAGCTTACGGCATTACGGACAGCGTCACGGTAACGGTAACGCAGCGCATTGATAGCTTCCCATTCATCCGGCACGTTGAAGACACGGCAGTCGAATAGCGGCAAGCCAACAGTAGGTGTTTCTGGATCGATGAACTTACTGAACCAATAGGTAGCGGTCGACGCAATGATACTGTTCATCTTGGACAGCTTACCACTCAAGAAAGCTTCCGTAGTCGGCTTGAACAGTAGAGTGATTTCATCGGACTGCACATAGGTCAAGATAGGGTCAAACGTCTCTGTCAGCTTCTTGGCGGTTTCTTGCATAGCCTTGACGAAACGATAGTCGAACGGCTTGTGCATCCGCTTGGTATAGGTATGGAACGCCTTTCCGTCCACACGAGCGATGAACGGCAGCGATGGGTCAATTTTATGATCGGTAAACTGGTGTTCGTATGCCTTGATACGGTCTCCCAGCTTCATAGTATCTGATTGTATTCTTTCCATACTTGACAATATAGCAATTAAGAGTAAAATTGTCTACGATAAAAGCGAAATCCATCGCATTTGCGATGGATTGTCCTTTATGCTTGATTTTCCGTGAGTATTTCTTCTTGTCAAGAACTAGCCGTGTGCGAAGTGTCGCACCGTTGCCAGTCCCGGCAATCCTTGCGGCCCGTTGGGCTCTCGTTTCCTTGATGTGTTCTATATTGCTCATAATGTACCAAATATAGCATTGTTAGTCTTAGATGTCAAAATCAGATGGGTCTTCTATTTCAGTTTCTTGTTCCGGTTGTGGCTTTGGTGCTGGCTTTGGTGCTGCCTTCACTTCGGTTTGATCGTCAGATTTACGCTTGAATCTAGGATCCACAGTGATATTGCCGTTCATGAGGTCAAGCATTTCCTGGAAATCATCGTCTGTCATATCTGGATTAGTTGCGGACGATTTCTTTATAGGAATTGGCTCGTGAGCCTTACGTTCACGTTCTTGACGAAGCTTAATCACGGATTGCTTTTCCTCATCACTCATGTCTTCGATTCGCTTGCCGTTATCATGATTATATCCGGTAGACTGTTGTACGAGATCATTGGTGTCATCATTCCAATGGTTAGCCGTTACAGATGGTTTACCGGTACTATTGAGGTACGGCAAGAATTGCTTGAACTGGTCTCCATATCCGTGATCAATTGCACGCATCATTTCTGTTGCAGCGGCATTGGAAGAGAACATCGTTCCTAGATACCAAGTCAAGAACGGTTCGCTTAACGTACCGTCACTCAACAAAGGATCGACCCGGCGAGGAACGCCGTCGATTTCGCAGAATACAGCAGGGCCTTTCACCAGATTGACCGCACTAAACGTGCCAGCATGGCCATCGTTAATGTCAAACGAGCACAGCACAGTCACCAGTTCATAGTCACCCTTTCCGTTAAGCAGACGGATCTTCTTGTTAGTTGCATAAATTATGTCGGAGAAGTACAATCCCCATTCACTATGGTGTCTTGAGTCAGGACCGACAAAATTTTCACCGAATGTCTTGTTGATAGCCTTCTTGACATTCATCAGCAACTTACCCATAACCGACGACGGGTTAAAACGTGACAACTTAGTCAAGGTAGTAGACGGGTGATCGTCAGTGTTCATCATGCTACTAGCGTTGACGCTAATGTCATTGAACGTATAGTCAGCAATTTGTCCACCAATACGAGACTTAGCCGCCAGATTACGTTTCGCAAATTGGGCAACTTCCTCGTCCGACATTGTCTTGCCTTGCTTTCTCAGCTCAGTGTTACGCTTTGCCTTTTCAATGCTCAACTGATTGATAGCAAGTCCTTCATTATACAGTGTCTTATCGGGGTTAATCGAAGTATTGTATAGTTCTGAACTAGAGCCGCGCTTCTGGGTAGGATCAGTAATAATAGAACACTTGATCGACATGACTTTATCAGAACTGCGTGCAAATCCTAACTGCAAAGCCATTGCAGCCTCCGTATTGCTACGGCACTTAATATTAACGTCGGCTTGCGGGAATGCCTTCGGTTCGATTCTGATATCGGTAGTAACATACGCCATCATGTCATCTCGTAGAGTTTTACGAGATTTCTTCATAGTATTAGCATAGGTTCTGACGACGGCATCAATATCGCTGATAGCACCACACAGTGCAATCAAGGAACGAATCATCATGAATGCATCAAAAATCTGCCAGTCATTGAACGTTGTCATTTCATTTGCACCGGAGTTACTAATATGCCCAGTCATAAATTCGACTTGAACAATACTGTCTTTAGGGATAATGAACAAGTTGTGCGCATCTTTCAAGTTTTCCGGGCGTACAATTTCCTTTGTCGCTGGCTTAATATGTAACACGGCAATCGTTCCAAACGGCACTGCAGAATAAGTGATCGTTACGGAACCTTCCGTGGTCGTGTCGCCGCGCTTCGTTACCGTATTATCAGCATTGATGGCAATGCGGACATCCAAATTGTTTGTCCGATAGGTAGTCATGAAATCGTCGATGCCATAAGCGGATGTTTCCCTGATCTTACCCATCTTATCTGCCGACTGAATCGGATATTTATACTTCTTGATAGTATCCATGTATCCGATAATGGCAAGATTCGAACCGCTAGTAAACGACGCACTATTATGCAAGTTGTCATCGATAGTAACTTCATTATCGATTGCCTTGGTTACTTCATCGATAAGGTCAGAAGCATTTTTACCAGACTTCGATAGATCTATATGACACGAATGGTTACTCAATCTAGCTTTAGGACGTGTCAAGTCAGCTGCAGTCTCATCATCAGCAACTGTCGGATCCGACGATACTGTATTCGGCGGATCTTGTTCCTTAGTATATCGAGTAATAGTAAGCGTACCGTTATTGACCATTAAATGGTACAATGGATCTAGTTTAGACGGTGCATTTACGTTACGACCATAGATATCGATATCAGCATGCGTGATCGATGATAGCGGCTGTCTGAATGTGTCAGTGGATGAGTCAATAGATCCAAGTGCGTCCATAGATAGCAACTGGCCACCCTTCTCTTTCACATATGCATCCACCTGATAGGTATTCGGGTTAATATAGTCTTCGATATCTGGATATATGTCGAAATAGTTCTTATTATGTTCATCATGCGTCAGTCGAGTCTGGACAATGATTATTTGAATGATTGTCGCCAGATTATTGCCGGATTGGTAAATGATTTCCGTCAATTTTTCCTTGCCGGATGGTTCCAGGGAAATCATTTCGGTCGACGGATCGATCCGCACGGCCAGCTCGCTGCTAGCCTCTGTACGATTTGGCGTAGTCCATCGTACATTGACCCTATTTTTACTATCGACTTCAATCAACCACGGTTGGCGGATATGATTGGATTCAAAACGTATTGTCCATTTATGCTTTGCTTGATTAAATGTGATGCCATTTGGTATCAACGTCAGATCCAAGTTCTGCGAGCACTCCAACCTCATGACTTCATTAACCAAGCTGTAAATTTGCGTTTCGGTCAGCATAAAACATCCAAATATCGTTTACCGCAGTTTATCAGTTTCTTTTTTTACGGAAACATATAAACTTGGCGAAGAACACATAGGAGATTTCTATGAATCTTTTCGAATCCAGTATTGCCCCGGTCGTCACGACGGACAATGCCATTTACCTAGAAGCGGTCAAGAAGATATTCAATATCTTGTTTGAAGATGCGATGGCAGAAAATACCGCACCCGAACACAAAAACTTGGGCATTTTGTCGATGTCTGACCCAGTAAAAGAGGTGCAAACGCTTGTAAACAACGAAGGCGCACGTGCCGTTCTAACACAACTGTGCGGAGATATTGCTTCGGCAATCCATGCTATCAAGGAATCTCCTACACTGGTAGCAATCTCCAATGCCATGGGTGATGACACTGGACGAGCATTTTATAATGCCGTTGTCAATCAGGCTGGTAATGCCTTGCTCAACAAGTTATTGACAAAGTCCGCATCCGGCATCACAAATAAAGAATTGATGCAAAGTCTTCGAGCCGCACTTGTTGGCGATCCGTATGGAAAGTCACGTGATGGCGGTCTTCTTGGTGACGCAAAATTAAGACCGGTGTTGCTGAATTATCTGCGCCTTATCAAGATTCTGAATACAATCATGGTTCATCCTGAGGTAGAAGCCCTCGCAAAGAATAACGAACCAGTTTTTGATCCCAATAGTGAGAATAAAAAACCAGTTCCGGTCAATTCTGTTTTCAGAATCAACGACTTGACACAGCTCAAAGCTGTCAACGACGCTGCAATTAGTAATGCTATCAAGACATACGGAGCAAGCACGGTGCTTGCATCCGTAGCTGCCGCTACGATTGTTGCTGGAAAAGAGCTCGGACGTACGATGTATAAGGATCTTGTCGATACCGAATGCTTGGCTAAGATGATTCCTACAAGCACTTCCACTAATGCGCAACTCTATGAAAATGTCCGCCAAGCTATGTATGGTTGGGAAGATGCCGCTACTGATGCCGACGGCAACCCGGTATCCAACAATGGCGGTCTAGTCGAAATTGCAAGAGTACCGTCAGCTGTTGCCAATTACATCAAAACGCTTACCGCTGCCGTTAATTTGGTTTGCATCAATCCCAAGACCAACAAAAGCCCGATTAAATGGACGTTCAAGGACAAGGATGAAAACGAAGGCCGTGACGTTGCATTGGGTGAATGGGCGTTAACTGATGATTTCGGTGCCAAGAAGCCTGGTAAGGGACGCAATGCAGCTGGAGCCGGAGTTGGTGGAAACGGTGCTGATGCGAACGGAACTGCAGAAACACAAGACGGCAATACCGAAGCAGCCCCGGCTGACACATCTAACGCATGGATCGACGGAACTAAGGTCGGTGGATCTGAGTCTACAATTACCATCAAGAATGTACCGGCTAATATCGCAAGTTCCTTGGTAGACTACCTACAAGGAAACGTGCAGATGATGGCTAGGGTTCGCCGTGGTATTGGCATTGAACCGTATGCATTTAATTTTGACATTAACAACACCGCTAACAATAGTGCTGTCAATGTCGAGATGACATACAGATCATCCAATACGGATACTGCTAAATTAGCTCGTAACAAGATCCTTCTGTACTGCTTGTATCTTGACGCCAAGGCAGCCAAGAACTTAGGCAAGATTGTAACGGCTGAAATTACAACTCCGGTATTCGATTCGATTGTTCATGACATGCAGATCGGTAGCCATAAGTCATTGGTTAGCTTGTTCCCGTCCAATGCTAGCAAGTCACTTGGTCAACGTGGTCGTGCTCAGATTGACGACAAACAAATCAATGATCTCATGACTGGCGCTGCACCAGACTTGATTAATGCCGTGTCTTCATTTGTCAAGCGTAATGATATCACGCAAGTCAATGAAAGCGATTTCATTGATAACGTTGTTGCGCTAGCAACCAACAAGGGAGTATCTGCTGAAACTGCTACGTTGGCGACTGACAATGACGATCCGTTTGATATCGCTGGTGAGTATGATGCTGGTAAATATAAGGATTGGTTGGATAAGCACGGCGTATATACTAACTTGGTTAATCTCACTAATCAACCGTATGATGCGGCAGCTTCTGACAATGCCGTTGTCGATGGTAACTCGTATAACCAAGACGCTAGCCGAGTCATCACGATTTGCCGTGATGAAGCAACTCATGGTGCGTCCGAGGAGTATAGTGCTGCGACATCGACTGAGGACGATGATGCGTTCGACGTTATGGACGACTCTTATACGAGCGTTCCGTCAAATGCAGAAGCGTCCATGGAAGAATTTGCTGAAGACGACGAATAATCGATTCTCCTATGTTCAAAAAGCCAGCGGAAACGCTGGCTTTTTTTATTTCTCTCGTGATTTGATTGCTGGGTTATGCCCAATGACTCGTACTTGCCGTATTTCCTTTAGACTAACGTCTACAGCCAAATCCGACGTTGCGTGCTTGTCACCGCAGTATCCCTTGATATATCGATAAGGTGTAGCCGTAAACGAGATGATGTCGCCTGGTGCCATACGAGCGAATGCATTGCACCATTTCACCCAGATGTGGTCGCATAGAACATGGTCATTCTCGTCACGCAGCATGATCAGCAACGCATTCCGATCCTTGCCAGAACGTCCGGCACGGATATAGGTTGCATTATACTTGTGCGGCGTTAACGTGTCACCAAGATTCCTAATTCCATTCGTCTGATTCGGCGAGTTCACTGAGTCGACTGTAGGACTCGTCGCCGAATGACAGTTCTTGTGTTTCTTCGACATCTTCAGGCTCCTCAATAATAGGTTCATCTTGCTCTTCAATGAGCTCGTTCTCGTTTTCAGTTTCCAGTTCGTTATACTCGATCTTTTTCTTCTTTGCCATTGTTTTTACCTCGTGAGTCGTCTCGCATAGCCGTCAGAATTGACGTTACGGTTTCATTCTTGTTTATCACTAGCAAAGAAACTAAGTATTCCAGATCGAAGCCAAACAAGTACTTTCCGTCTTCCTCGTATGCAAACTTATCCGTATCGGTCACGTACTGCATACCGAAATCGGTCATGTCCTTAGACAAGCTCGCCATGAACTCCTTGTCCTCGATCTTCGCCTTGACAGCCAACGTATGGGCTACGTTCTTCATCATTTCGCCCATAATGGCACGCACCTTTGCCAAGTCATACGTCTTGCTGACATCGTTGGTCAACCAAGGAACACTGAACTCAATGTTCGGCTCGCACTCACGGTAGATCATCAAGTTACGGTCTTCGTCATAGTCGAACAAGTTATTCTCGAACAGCCGTATCACGCTGCTGCTATTTATCATCGTCGCCATTTATATCCTCCAAGTTGCTAAGGTCGTTCTCGATACGCTTACCGTCAAATATACATTCATCTCGATTTTCACGCAAGGCCAGTTCCTTCGCCAGCGTACGGATATTCACCATCTGCGCCTTCATGTCGAACAAGTCCGGAATCTTCTTGTTGTACGCATGTTCGTAATCGGTACAGAGCTTGCTCATCAAGGGCCCGTAGATACATTCGATCGAACGCTTGTACTGGCGGTGCAGTTCGCTAATTTTCTTCTCGAATGCCATCAACTGGGCGGCAATCTTGATATATCCCACTACGGAATTCTCATCCATCGTGTAGTGGACTTTAGGAATGTCGATTTTCTCGTCAGACTGGATCTCGTTGTCCGGGGTATCGCTATCAAAATTCATGTCCAGCGAAATAGACAGCGGCGCAATCTTCTTGCGCTTTGCAGCACGGATTAGCTGTAACAGTTCATTATCGTTTTTCATACAGCTTCCTTTCGCAGATATTTAGCCTCTGCGACCATATTTTCATATTGAGGGCTCTTACGTATGCGGTTTAATGCGGCGTTACGAATCTGGCGAACTCGTTCGTGGGATACATTCATGTCAGCGCCTACGCTACGCAGAGTCACCGAATCGTCGGCATAGACAAACAGACGGTTAAGCACTTCACGTTCGTTGTCACTGACCATCGACAAGAAGCTTTCCGTAAGCTTCGTATGCTCGCTGTCGGCTGTACGTTCTTCCGTACTTTCTTCACTACGGAGCAGATCGCCGATAGAACGCTTGCCGTCAACCTTCATGTCGGTCGACAGCATGGCGACAGATGCCTTGGTGGTGTCCTTGGACTTCAAGATATTTTCTGGACGGTGGATAAGGAGGCTGGCAAACGAAGCTTTCTTCATTTCGTTCAGAGCCTTCGCCGAGAAGTATGTATAAAAGGCGGTACCTCTGCTAGGATCAAATTCCTTCACGGCCTTGGGCAAGCCGAACACAGCGGAATTAACCAGTTCATCGATAGTAAGGTTGTATGCACTATTAGACAGCTGCTTTGCCATCTTGTACAGGAAGGGAATGTACTTGTAGATCAGCCTAGTCGTGGCGGCACGGTCGCCTTCCTTGGCGCGCTGTATGTATATGATCTCTACGTCACGGTTTGGTATAGCTTTGATTGAACGACGATATTCGTCTCGGAACCTGTTGCGAAGAACGGTTGATGTCATGTGTGTCCTGTTTATGTTGTTATGGGTTAATAAGAAAACGTGTGTTCTCGATAGCTGGCGGTGTGCTTTTTCTTCGCTCGGATACGGTCGATCAAGATCGATGCGGCGCATGCAACCGAATCGTCAACTTCCTTTGGTTCGGCGGTCAACATCATCTGCGCTTGCAAGTTCTTCAAGGCATGAAATACTGCCTCGTCGATAGTCTCGTCGTTATTTTGATAGTACGTTTGCAAGTCCAGCTCGGCGTAGACCGTGTCGCCGTCCTTTACCGTTAATGTGTCTTCCGAGTGAGTAATAACCATTAGAACATCGCCTTGTAGAATTCCGGGTCGTTGAGAGCGCTCTGCACATTGCCTTCAATATGGCCAGTCAGAACAACCTTGTTCATCATATCGTCGACATACTTGGTTTCTTCGGCGGACAGCTGAATAACGTCGCACTTGTATGCGACAAACATTACCAGCAACTTGTCGTTAGGGTACTCGGCAACGATTCCGAGATTCGTCGCTACGCCAAGCAGTTCCTCGGTAAACCGTTCCCAGATGTCATCAACCATTCCGTACATTCGCTTCTTCCTTAGGATCGAGATTAGTATATTCGATGTCGGTAACGTATCCCGGCGACGAGATTCCGAACTTGTCCGGATCCAGCCAGAGATGCCATACCGATATTTTCAAGTGTTCATTCCGTGTATGCAGCCGGTATATTACCTTGTTCATCTTGTGAGTGCGGTCTCGCTGTCCACGACTCGGAACAAATCCTTTCGATATTAAGAACTTGTTTAGTAAGCTGAACGGCTTGTCAATGAACATCATAACGGATTCTCGATCTGTCATAGTCCCTCTACCAGTAGGTATTGTTTGAGTGCTTTAAGAGTGTCGACGGCAGCCTTCTTCTCGTACTGCAGGGCATCGGTGACCTGAGCCTCCACAATCGTCTCGTAGTTCTCATATCCATCGTTAGGAGCAACCCGTTCGTCCCTCAAGTGGAGCGCACGGCCTTCCTGTATGCTTTTTGTAAGAATTTCGACTTGATTATCTATGGTTTTAATTAGACTTTCGTCAGACATATCCAAAATATAGCAATTAATTTACTTGTTTGTAACAGGTTTATTAAATTTTACACATAAAAAGACGGCGGTCTTTCGACCACCGTCCCAGGACACAAACCAACCAAAAATCGATTATTCTTCCGGTTCCATTTCGACACCGAACTTCTGATCATCCGATGCACGCTTGGCAGTTACAAGACGCACGATGGTAAGTCCGATGGACAGAATACCGACAATCGCCAAGGCGATTACAGACTTTTCTTTAAGATCGATAAGTTTTTCTTTCATGATGAATTCCTCTCTGTTTGATATACAGAATATAGCAATATATCTACTTGTTGGCAAGCCTATTTTTTCTGGTCTTCCAATGCAGCCTTCATGAACTCTTCCGCAGTGGCATCAAGTGCCGGATTTTTCAATGTCATCACGATATCCTCGACCACTCGTCCAATAATCGCTTCCATCTGCGTCGCCAGAAACACCTCGACCGGATCGTTGCTGTTATTCGCAATAATTCCCATTCGATTCAAGGTAGCGTTAACTTCGTCAAATACAATAGATTTCCTAAGTTCTTCTTTCTGCGGCATAAATAACTACTTGCTCCTGTCATTCCAACCCATCACGATCTTGCCAGCATCGCCTTCACGAGTGGCAAACGAGTTGTGGTTGTGCATAGCAGACATAATCAGTTCATCATTGTCAGTATACGACTGGATCAGCTCCAGTGCGGAAAACTTGTCCATCAAGGTAAGCTCGGTATCCATCGGAATATCAACCGTCTCGAACTGCCGTATACGGATAGATCCGTCCGGATGATATTCTGTATATGTGGCTGTAGACATGTCGAATTCTTCTCGCCACGCGCTGGATACACACATCTGGTACAGCATGTTATCCACAGTAAATTTCGGCTGATCCATTATCCAACCGTCGCCTTGTACAGTTCAAACATCGCTACCACGGTTCCGTCATCGGACTCGAACCGAACGAAATCGTCATGGCCAGTCAGCGCCGCACCAGTAACTTCCATGTACTGATCCGACATGCGAGCAACCGCAGCCTTCTTTGTCGGATGGTAAGTCGTTATCGACTTTACGACGGTCTGCCCGTCCTCTATAGTCCTAACCTTCGATTCAAGAACATATGTCGCCTTGCAAGCCTTCACATGAGCCATGGTTTGGGCAATCTTGTCGACCGACTTGCTGGCTTCAGCCAATTCTCGCTTTACCGAATCCTTATTTTTTGACATCGCTAACATCCGTAGGTTTAGGTGAAATCAAGCCAATATCAGTCAACCACTTGACGTAATTGCCTTGGAACGGAGTCAGTTCTCCGTTCTTCATCGCCTTTCTCACACACTGACACAAGGTACACAGGGCTCGCTCAAGTTCAACGCCTCTGGCAAAATCCGGATCATATTCCGATCCGTCCTCGACAGACGCCTTGGCATCCATGGCGTCCTCGAAAGTTGCCGACATGATCGCACGCATAAGTCCATGCATCGTCATCGGGTCTAATCTGTCTAATGGCATATTCATGGACACCAATATAGTAAAATTCCATACACATGGCAAACTTGGCTGATTATCCAGCAAAAAGATATAAACTATAGGTCAAATATCTATGGGTTTGCCTAATGACTAACGAAGAACGTTTTAACCTATTCGACACCTACGTAGAAGGTATTCAAGGGTTGTCTTCGACAATAAAGAATCAACTGCCTACAATCGCTCGATATGTATTCGAAGCGACTACCGGTGAAGTGGCTCCGGCACAAGACGTCACGACTCTTGCCGGTATCGGTAAATGTCTGTCTATGCTAACTACATACGCATCTACTGGTGAGTTGCCGACCGTAGACGATGTGAACAATGTAGTCAATGATGTTGCCAGCAGTATTCAGAAACTCAACGATTGGATTACACTAACCAACGAAGATAGTCAGGACGCCATCGATTCAGCAGAGCAATATAACATTGACAAACTGTGGAACCAGTTTAACAATATTGACTTGAATAAAATTGAGGAAAAACTTAATACACAGCTGACGCAAGCCTCAACTGCAAAAGATAAAGAAACCGTCAACAAGGGTGTTGCGTTCCGTCAAATTATAGCCAATGCCAAGCAACTTAAATCATGCTTGACTAATCTGGATAACAATGTCCAATCATTGAATATGGCATACAGCAACAAGGCTCCGCTGTCATCTACCAACTTGAGCGACCTTATCGGCTTGAAGCAATTTGTTTTCGCTATCTCCAAGTATTATCGTCAAAATGATACTGTACCTGATGGAAGTCAACCCCAAGACTGGTAAGCCTATGTACCAGCGTTTTGGCTACCTAGAAACTGCCGAAGCCATGAATTTGATGAATGCATTAGTCGAGAATTTGCTTCCGAATTTCAATTCGAGCATTGATCGTCTTGAGCACCAGCTGTTTAACTATAAGACCGCCGTTAAGACCAGGATGCTTCATACAAAAAACAAAGAGGACTGGGACGCTCTCAAAGAACTCCAAGAACAATATCATGCTACCGAACATCGACTGGAGAACTTAAAAGCATTTATGAAACCGTTTAACGGTATCATCGACGCTCTTAAGCAAATTGACCAAAAGATCAACACATTTAATAGTGAAAAGAAACGTGCAACGTTCATGACAAAGATTGGTCAAGGTAACATCGCCAATAACATGCAAAGCAGTTCTGGCTATGAATACGAAGGTGGCGATGACTATAACACCGCTTTAAATCTGCATATGGATGATGATCTTACTGGTAAAAAGAAGAAAGACCCTGGATACGTTCCGCTGTCTAAACATCTTGATACACTACATAGGCTGGCGCAGATTATTAATAATAGTTCTTTTTCTGCTGGCGAAGGAGCTCATGCCCAAAAGGCGTTCAGAGATTTGTATAACGAAGTTACTCAGTATTTCAAACGCAAGATCGAATCTAACCGTCAAGCATACCAAGACGATGTTGATCCGATCGACCGTGCTACTGATTTGGCTAATGCAGAAGAATACGAACATATACTTGCTAACCTGGAAAATGAAATGTCAGACATCGCCAACAATGGCCCTGTTCCTAAACAAGTTTCAAGTGACAGCGCATCCACGAATCCGTCTCCGAAAACTATCGTAATGGACAAACTGCGTCCAGCCGTCGACGCATTGGTTGATTCGATTTCTCCAGAAGATGTTATAACCATCATCAATCTAAACAAGGCGATCAAGAAGAGTAAGGCTCTCAATCCAGATAAGGACTATCGTCGTCTGGCTAAGGCATTCTTTGGTGAAGTCGGCATTACTGAGTCTAGCCTTGATAGTCAAAAATTCTCGGCATCTACTGGCTATAACTATACGATTAATGGCGTTACGATTCCTCTTAAGATTGCCTACGAACTGGCGAAGAATATGGTGTACTACAACACCGATCCGAAAACTGGTCGATTCGTCATGTCGGAAGCATTTACAAAGAAGGATGGTAGCCAGATTTGTACTTGGCAGATTATCGTCACCGCCGGTGAAGGATGGAACGTCAACGTAGAAGTCATGGCCCACAACCAGATGCTTCCGGCGATGCAAGTCGACGTCTACGGCAACAATACTAATGCCGTACTCAACGCTGGCTTCCAGCAGCTCATGTAACTTCCGGTCACATAATGAATATAAACGCCGTGCATGCCACGGCGTTTTTTGATAAACTAGGTTAAAACAACTTACGGTAATTTATGCTCAACCAAAAATTCATGTCCGCACTTGCTCAGCTGGAGTCAGTATCATGCACACAGCAAGAACGTGACACTATCAATGCTGTCCGTGGCAAGTACGTGGCCAAGTTCGGTACAGAAAATCCGTTTGTCCGTACGCTTGCCAAGCTTGAATCAGTTGCAGCTACCCAGTCTGAAAAGGACGAAATCAACATGATTCGTGGTAAGTTCGGCCTTATGGAAATGCAAGGAACTGTTTCCGATATCGACACCGATGCTATCAAAGACTCCATGTCTACCGATGCGTTCGATGACGAAGTTGCTCCAGAAAACTGGGACTATGTCAACAATACTCCGATCGATCCAGCGGAACGTAAGAAACAGATGTCACGTTCATCTGATATGGACTGGTCAAATACCGTCAATCCAGACCTGGATGCTAAGTTCATTGCGAACAATCGTTCCGTCACTGATGACCCAAATCTATCAATGGATAACATGGGAATCCTCAATGATTACGACGAAACTCGTTCGATTCTCGGTGACCCAGAACAAGAAGATGATTACTAATGAAAAGCGGCTCAATCGAGCCGCCTTTTTCATTTGCCACCAAATAGCTTGTCTCCGACTTGCTGGATGAATTCGTCACGTTCCACAGTAGGAATGGTCTGTCCAGCCGCAGCCGGATGACCGCCACCTCCTCGACCGAACTCCTTTAGCGTCTGACCAATGTTGATGTCTTTTCGTCTCGTACGGAAGGACAGCTTTGTCATGCCCGGATCCACGCCATCGGTTCCAGCCATCACCAGCCAGTCGTACTGCGGCGTCAGTCGCATGTTGATATCGGAATTGAACTTGTCACACTCGATATAGTGTCCGTTGTACGGCAGATCATGCTGGACACACTTTGCGATGTATTCTTCCACTTCATGCTCGTGGTTGGCGAGAATAGCCCTAGAATCTTCCGGAAGATTGCCGTTTGGCTCCAGACCGTTCATGAATTTCGTCATGAATGCGTCATAGCCGTATTCGTACAGCAGCGTATTCAAGTCGTCCGAAATCGGAATCATCTTCCTCAGCCATAGGTCATGGTCGTTCGTCACCACGCACAGCTGGTAGAGCTTTTTCAAGTCAGCCATATCCTTGAAGTAGTCGTAGCACAATAAAGCGCCACAGCGGCCTTCCTGGACGAAATATTCGCCATACGGATCATCAGCACGCACAACGGCGGTCTGGTGATGGTCGATCACCAAGTAAGGCTTGCGAACGGCATGCACGGCTTCGAGCATCGCATCATCCGGACAGAAGTCGCTGAAGATAATTGCGTCGTATGTGTCTGGCTTAGAGATTGCCTCGATAGCGTCACGGTAAACGGGACCACTGTAATTTGTCCTTACGGTAATGCAAGCCGGATACACGTTACGAATGACGATACCAGCTACTGCTCCGTCCAAGTCGTCGTGAGTGATATTGAGAACACGTGTGGACTTGTCCTTAATCCAATCGGTCATGCTGTGAACCTCAGAAAAGTTGCCTTTCGTGTTCAAGATTACGGACGAACGATACGGCATGTTCTGCCCACCTTTCATAGTCATTTCATTATCCATATGTTATCCAATATAGTAAAAAGAAAGGGACTGGGACATCTCCCAGCCCCTTATTGTTTATATGAGCCAATACTAGAGACTCTGCTTCTTATCGACGAAGCGGTATTCGATCGTCATGTCCAGACCGTACTGGGAATGGATCGTATCCGTGTTGTCGTCGAAGTCGGTAGAACCTTCGAACCACTTTCGGCTGACGAGCATTGCGAACTTCATCTGGGCAAGCTGACGAGCGAAGCTCTTCTTGTCGCCGTCCATGTCAGAGATCATCTGGTTGATGACTTCTTCACGGTTAGCGTCGGTAGAGTTCTTGGCGAGATAATCGTCGATGCGCTTGATGACAGCGGCCATGTATTCCACGGACGGAGTAAGCTTCTTGCCACTCTTGACCTTGTCAAGAACGTCGGCAATCTTCGGTTCGGAAGAGAAGCCCTTGAAGGCGGAGTTGATGGTCGGAGCCATATAGAAGTCGCCTTCCTTGACGGTTTCCTTGGGCGGATTGTAGCCCTTGGACGTGATGCCGAGAGAAGCAAGGTAGTCGGCCTGTTCCGGAGTGTAACCTTCGCTGAGAGGAGCCGGAGCTTCCTTGGTAACGAGGGACTTGAGATACTTCAGACAGAACTTGCTGTCGGTGAGGTTCAAGGCGAGCTTGGTCATTTCGGACTTTTTAGCACCCTTGATCTTCTTCTTGTTGATCACCGGAAGGGCAGAGATATCGACCAAGCACTGGGTCATGCCGTTGTCGAGTACCTTCTGTACAGTCACCAAGATACCTTCATGCTTAGTGATGGTGTTGAGCGTGGCCTTGGTGAGAATCAACGGAAGCACCGGAATGTTTACGATACCATCCTTGATTATGGTGTAGTTACGGAAGATAGTAGAGTTGACCTTGGTAAGACCGAACTTGTTTTCCGGCAGTTCGAGTTCCACTTCGATATTGAAAAGGCCACCGAGGTTTGCACGGTCTTCATTCCACACGAAGGAATCCAGCGGATAACCCTTGTCGATCTTTGTCATCTTGACCTGACGTTCCTTTGCCTTGTCAAGGATAGCCTGGGCAGCGGCAGCGGACTTGGCTGCGGCAAGAGCCTTCTGTTCTTCATCAGTCAGCACCACCTTATCGACCGACTTAGCGCCTGTACGGTTATAGTTGAAGTCGTCAGAAGCCACACGGACAAGGTTGTCGGTATTGGTGGCGAGTTCATTGAAGAAATCGATCACGCAATAACGGTCATCGGATGCCTTGTAGTTCGGATCGATTTCGCCACGCAGCGACTTGTCGAACACCGCAGCAGAAAGATCTGTCTGGAACACGAACAGCTTCTGCTTACCGAACGAAGACTGGTACTGGCTGATGAACTTCTTGTCGCCAATGTAGTAGAGCAAGTCTTCCACGAGGTCGTATTCGAGCTTGTCGGCGAGGATGTATGCCACAGCGTAGAAACCGTCCAAGTCGAGCGGCTTCTTGTTGACAACGGCAGCGGAGTTGGAACGAGTCACAGTCCAGAACTTCTTGACGGAAGTCGGCAACATGGCGTAGCCGTCATCTTCGACAACCACGGAAGTCACCTGGCTGGTGCCCTCGTTCATGTAGATAACAACAGGCTTGATAAGGTTCTTGGGTTCAGCGGTAATGAACACCTTGACCTTGGGCGAGACTGCGCCACCCTTGAACACGTTTTCCATGATCGGCACGTATTCGTCGAAGTCGGCGGACGGAATCTTGGAGCCGCCGAGGATTTCTGCCATTTCAGAGAGGCGTTCGGAGTCTGCATACAGACCGTATTCGATCACGGTACACTGGGAGATTTCCGGAGCAAGTTCATGGAGAGCGTCAAGTACCTTGGTATAGGCGCAGCAGTTGTGGTAACCGTCGGAGAGGAACACGAAGTTGTAGCGTTCGCCCTTGCGGATAAGGTCATGGGTCATCTTGACCGGAGTATAGAAGTCGGTACAGCCACGGTCTTGCAAGAACGTGTCAATAGCCTTATGGAGTTCAGAGAGTTCACGGGCATTGCTGCAATGGACATGCTGCTTCACTACGCAGCAGTCTTCGGGGTCGGCGAAGACGATAATGGAAATGGTG
>Ga0310694_10000546_pt1 | contig 48554 bp, 74 predicted proteins | sample 174DNAGHGhighgp2_FD_203884 | JGI IMG/M metagenome (GOLD analysis project Ga0310694, IMG submission 203884) | Sheep rumen microbial communities from Palmerston North, Manawatu-Wanganui, New Zealand - 1742 DNA GHGhigh gp2 (v2) (version 2) | ecosystem: Host-associated > Mammals > Digestive system... | reverse complement strand
GAATATTGATGATTATGAGCCGAGGTATTAATAGGATGTGAGGAGTGGATGATGTTAGATTTTGGGACGGAAAAGGCGCAATGCTTTGATGATTACGAAAACGGTTCGCTTGTTATGTCTGACGAAAAGTGCGGAGATTGCGAACATAAGTACACTTGCAGATTCATGAAAAAAGCAATGGACGAAGTTGTTTACGGTGATTAAGGAAAGGAGCAGACGTATGATAAGAAGAGATTGTGTACATTATCATTGTGAACATGATATGGGAGCAAGTATTGATTGCTGTACGTTAAGAGGGTTGGACAATTGTCCATGTTCAAACGACTGCAATGATTATGCGAATAAAAATGAAATATATTTACTTGGACTCGAAGTATTTAAGAAACGAAAAGAAGCTAAAAACATACAAGCAGAGAAATATCTGCGGAAAGGAGCAGACGTCGATGAAGTTTATAGTTGGCAGTCAGATCAGGGTTGAAGACGCAAGTCTTGAGTTAAAGGACTGGTGCGAAGAAGAACTTGTACTGGATAACCCGGAGTACCACAAAAAGAAAAATATGGGTCTGTGGACAGGAAATATTCCGCAAAAAATATATCTGTATCAGGAAGATGGTTTAGACATTGTTTTGCCATATGGATGTATAACGGAACTTATGCGGCGTTATCCGCAGCATGCGTTTGTAAGCGCACAGAAGCCGTTTAAAGGCTTTAAGTATGGCTCTGGTATAAATTTATATGACTATCAGGAAAAAGCCGTAGAATCGGCAATACGTGCGGCTCACGGAGTAATTGTAATGCCGTGCGGAGCGGGGAAGACGCAGACAGCACTTGAATTAATTTCCAGAATAGGCGGGAAAGCATTATGGCTGACCCACACGCAGGACTTGCTTAATCAGAGCTTAAATCGTGCTAAATCAGTTTTAAATTGTCCTATTTCCAGTTACGGAAAGATAACTGGCGGTAAGGTCGAGATAGGTACTGGCATTACATTTGCAACAGTGCAGACAATGTCGAAACTTAATTTGGCTCAGCTAAGAGATTGCTGGGATGTTGTTATTGTAGATGAGTGCCACAGAGCTATAGGCAGCCCAACTAAGGTTATGCAGTTTTATAAGGTACTGAGCAATATATCATGCAAGTATAAATACGGGCTAACTGCAACGCCAAAACGTGCGGACGGACTTGAAAAGTCTATGTTTGCGTTACTGGGCGGAGTTGTGCACGAAGTCAGCAAGGAAGAAGTTGCTCATACAACCTGTCCTGTGGCAGTGGAGTTCTGGGAAACTGGATATAAGCCGGACTTAGATGTTGTTCTTGCAGGTGATGGTACGCTTAATTATGCAAGTCTTGTTTCTGACATGATCAGCAATCAGGAACGTTTTGATTATATAGTAAAAATGCTTAACAGGGCGTATACATACTCAGGCGCAATATTGGTTCTTGGAAATCGTGTTGAATATCTGGAACGTCTATCTAAAGAGTTCAATGGTAAATGCATTTGTTTATCCGGCATGGGGAACAGCAAAGCCGCAAAGGCCGAGCGAAAGGAAGCGCTGCGAAAGTTGAATGATGGAGAAATAAGTTGTGTCTTTGCTACATATCAGCTTGCAAAGGAGGGGCTTGATGTTCCGAATCTCAGGCATGTATGGTTTGTTACGCCAGAAAAAGACGAGACAACTGTTACGCAAGCTGCAGGACGTGTGGGGCGTAAGCATCCCGGCAAGGAATTCGGCTATGTAATTGACTTTGTAGATGATTTCGGGATGTACAGAGGATGGAAAAAGAAGCGAGAGCGCTATTATAAGAAACTGGGGTATGCGGTCACAAGGCCGTAATACCCTTGTTTTTTGTTTTCGCAATATAAAAAAATATTGACATTTGTTATATTGCGGTATATCATTAAGACAGTCGTTAATTTTTTTTACATCAAGGGGAGGATAAAAAATGAAGGTTTACAACAGGAAGGAAATGCTTGAAAATATGGTAATGGTGCTGAAGTGCATGATCATGTTCATTGCAATTGCACTGGTATCAAATGGACATGTAATGCTGGGCGCATTCCTTGGATTTAAGGAAGTCACAGAACTGGTATTATTTTGCAAGAGATTATTGTTAGAAAGGAGGTATCAGCAGTATGTATTACACAATCAGACAGGCGAGCAATCTTTTGAAGATTAAGGTTCGCACAGTCCGGGAATGGATCAGACTTGGAAAACTCAGGGCTGAAAAACAGAATAATGGCAGATGGAGAATCAGCGAGTCAGAAATAGAAAGGACAATCAATGAAAAACAATCCGGCAAATAATCTGAAAGATACTATGTGGCAATTCCTTATGGATGGCGGGCAGAAGGCTAATATCCCGGCACTGAAGGAATATGTATATGACCTGATTCAGGCAACCACTCAGAAGGACGCAGGGCAGCGAGGAAAGGCGCAGAACGTTCCGTTTGACCATGTGGACATGATCATGTTTTCAATTGTCTGTGAGGCAACTGCGTTGGTTCTGTCCGGGGTTTTAGATCAGTTGGAGGGACAGGATGCAGACGAGAATTGATAATCTTCCACAGGAATTAAAAGACCTTGACCAGTGGGTGTGTTATGTGGGTCAGGATAAAATCCCGAAAAATCCCGCAACAGGAAAAAATGCGCAGTCCAATAATCCAAAAACTTGGGGCACGTTCGCTCAGGCAGTAAAGGCATGCGACACCTTTAAATTTGATGGCGTTGGCTTTATGTTTGCAAATGGATACTTCGGAGTAGACCTTGACCACTGTGCAGATAATGTGGATTTCTGTGATGAGTTTGTGGAGACATTGCAAAGCTATGCCGAGTTCTCAAAAAGCGGGTCTGGAATCCATATTATATGCAAAGGGAAATTGCCGGAGGGAGCAAGACGCAAGGGCAATGTTGAAATGTATTCATCCGGCAGATACTTTATTTGTACAGGCAATGTGTACAACCAGAAGTACACCAAAATACAGGATTGCACTGAGTCTATAAAGGTACTTCACAGTAAGTATTTACCGTCAAGTATTCCGAATGCGTCCGCAGCAAGGCAGTTTGTGCAGATTGATATGGATGATCAGGAAATTATTGATAAAGCAAGAAACTGTAGGAGCGGCTATGTGTTTAATCTGTTATATTCCGGGAACTGGCAGGGCGTTTATAGTTCGCAGTCCGAGGCAGATATTGCGTTATGCAATCAGTTGGCGTTCTGGACGCAGAAAAACGAAGAACAGATGGACAGAATCTTCAGATCATCTGGGTTGATGCGGGACAAATGGGACAGCAAACGAGCAGGAAAAACTTATGGTGCAATCACTATCGGCAAGGCATGCGCATCAACAACTGAGGTATACGAGCCGAAGAAATATGCTGACGATACAGAACTTGCATTTGCGTTATTTAAGAACGGAGATGTGGGACTGGAAACGCCAAAAAAGCAGTATGATATGACCGATACCGGGAATGCGCACAGGCTTTATGATAAATTTGGAACAATAATCAGATATTCCTACAACAGAAAAAAGTGGTATTTCTGGGACGGAAAAGTCTGGCGCATGGATGATACTGGCGAGATCAAGAAACTGGCAGATGTTATTGTAGATGATATCAAGCGGGAGGCGTTTCAGGAAGAGGATGAGAAGACTCAGGCAGATCTGTTTAAGTGGGCAAACAGAACTGCGAGTTCCAAAGGCAAGGAAGCGATGATTAAAGAGTGTCAGCATTTGGAGGGAATTCCGGCAAGTCCTGACAGTTTCGACAGGTATATTGATTACTTAAACTGTCAAAATGGTATCGTAAACCTGAGAAACGGCGAATTAATTCCGCATGATTCAAACTTTATGATGTCCAAGCTGTGTCTGACCGAGTATGATTCGAGCAAAAAAGTTCCTAAAATGTGGTTAAAGTTCTTAAATGATGTAACAAACGGCAATAAAGAACTTCAGGATTACATTCAAAAATGTATAGGATATTCACTTACAGGATCAAACGAAGAACAGTGTGCATATTTCCTATACGGCATAGGAAACAATGGAAAGAGCACGTTTCTGGACACGCTCGCAGACATGCTCGGCGGTTATGCGGCAAATGCTCAGCCCGAAACAATTATGATGAAGCGATGGGGGAGCGATGGAGCGAACTCAGATATTGCCAGATTAAAGTCAGCCAGGTTTGTCACATCTGAAGAACCGACTGAAGGAGTGCGGCTGAACGAAGGACTGCTAAAGCAATTAACTGGCGGAAGCAAGATCACTTGCAGGTTTTTGTATGCAGATGAATTTGAGTATACGCCTGAGTTTAAAATCTGGATTGCAACAAATCATAAGCCTATCATCCGGGGCACTGATTTAGGTATCTGGCGCAGAATCAAGTTGATTCCGTTCGAGGTAAATATCAAAAAGCCTGATAAGAACCTGAAATACAAACTGCGTGCTGAGTTCCCGCAGATTCTGGCGTGGGCAGTAGAGGGCTGCATTAAATGGAGACAGGAGGGAATTCAAGAACCCGAATGCGTACAATCTGCAGTTAAGGAATATAAACAGGAAATGGATTTGCTTGCAAGCTTCGTGGAACAGTGCATTGAAATTGATTACGAATGCGGGGAAAAGATCAGTGCAAGTGAACTGTTTAAAACCTATATCAGATGGGCAAAGGAAAATAATGAGTATGAGATGAGTTCCAAGAAATTCAGCACTGAAATAACGAAAAAGCTTCCTGAGAAGGGAAGAAACAGTTCCGGCGTTTTCTATAGGTACATAAAGTTTACGGATTATGCAAGAGGACTGGGCGCTGGAGGCTTTCAGTACAGATTTACAGATTTTAAGGAGTAATGCATATGCTTGAGTTTATTAAAAAACTGTCACTGGTAATGATGGAAGAAAAAGACAGATCGAGAAAATCTTTTAATACCCTTGCTGACGAGATGGAAATGTCCTCCCTGACCCTTTACAGACTGACCATGGGAGAACAGTATAATTATTTGTTGGGCAGTATCATTAAAGCGCTTGATTATTTTGGATATAAACTGGAGATCGTGAAAAAAGATGAGTAATCCATGCAAAGACTGCGAAAAGAAAGGCTGCGGCGTATTCCATGATGAGTGCGCCGCTTATCAATTATTTGTAAAAGAGAACAGGGAGATTTCTGAGAAGCGGCAGGAAGATGCCATGTACCGGGGCTATATGTTTTACGGAATTCGCAACATGAAACGACTGAGGGCGGGCAACATAAAATAATTAAAAGAAATTAAAAGAAATTAAAAATAGTTATTGACATTTAGCTGCACTTGGTATATTATTAAGACAGATCAAGCAAGAACCCACATATACAAGGAGGTCAACATGAAACAGTATACAGATAACGAAAAAGAAACAGCGCGCATGATCCTGAAGTTCTACAACCTGCAGGCAGGCACATCATTCAGATCAGGTTCAGATACAAACCCGATGGGCAACATGAACAGAATTCTCGTCACACTGGATAAGGCACAGGGCGATGTTAAAGCCGTTAAGGATCATATCCGGGCATGGGTTGCACAGCATCCGACAGAGGCACAGCAGAACGTTACAGATTGTCTGGACGATTTCGTTGTAAACGAGCCGGAAGCGGTTGAGGTAAAACAGGAAGCCCCGGTTGTTACAGAACAGGCAGTCGGCAGTGCAATGGGAATTCTGGAACAGGCAGTCGTTGGATTGATTGCAAAGACCCAGTCCGAGAAAATCGAAGCCCAGATCATGAGCGGCGTGGAGCAGACAATCCGGGATTTCATTAAGGAAGAATATGGAACAATCGAGCGCCACATCACAACAGTTGTGGATGGCAAGAAAGTTCCGATGCAGGGAATTCAGCACGAGAAATTTGAAACCGTTCTGAAATTCGTTGCAAATGATGAGCCAGTATTTTTGACAGGCGCAGCTGGAACAGGCAAGAACGTATTGTGCAAACAGGTTGCAGAAGCGTTGGGTTTGGATTTCTATTTCACAAATGCAGTAACACAGGAGTACAAGTTGACAGGTTTTACTGATGCGATGGGAAATTATCAGGAAAGCCAGTTCTACAAAGCATTCAAGAATGGCGGAGTATTCATGTTAGATGAGATTGATGCATCTATCCCGGAGGTTTTGGTAATCCTGAATGCAGCGATTGCAAACAGATATTTCGATTTCCCGGCGCCAATTGGATATGTGGAAGCACATCCAGATTTTAAGGTAATTGCGGCAGGCAATACCACAGGACAGGGCGCAAGTTACGAGTATGTAGGGCGTAACCAGTTGGATGCAGCATCATTAGACAGATTCGCAATTGTTAAGGTTGATTATTCCGAGGCAATTGAGAACACAGTTGCAAATGGCGATACAGAACTTGCCGGGTTCTGCAGGGAATTCCGCAAGGCAGCACAGAAGACAGGTCAGCAGGTCATTGTTTCATATCGAGCAATCGGAAGACTTGCAAAGATGGCGCAGATTTTGGATTTGGATGAAGCCATTGAGACATGTTTAACAAAGGGCATGGAAAAAGACGACATGAACATGATTTACAAAGAAATCATGATCGACAGCAAGTACAAAAAGGCATTGAAGAAGGTCATTGACAGGGCATAAAGCCCCGTCAATGATTATAAAAAAATATTGACATTGTGCGGAAAGTGGTATATGATGTAAGAAGATACAAGTAAGAACCCATAGACAGGAGGTCAGGACATGAGCGTAATCAGAGATGCAAAGGTTAAGAGGCCAGATGGAAAGCCGTATAAGTTCCATATCGAGCGGTATGAATCAGCAATGGAGGTTGTGGACAAATGCAGAACCCGCAGCATGACAAGCAGCAATTTCCATGACATGAAAAACAAGTCAGACTATGATAACTGGGATGGAGTTGGCAGCTATGAGGAAGCATTGCAGTTGTTGCATGACGGGTATCAGCCGACAGTTGAAAAAATGCGGGGCGTTTTCAAAGCCGGGAAGACCGGGGAGTCCAAGCGGTTTGCATTTCAGAACAGCGTTGTTGGATTTTCCCCGGTTGTACCGTTGGCATTAAAGGGAGTTCCGAACAGCATGATCAACATGACCATGAAGCCGATTAAGGCAAAGGTTGTAGATGTTTACTATGATATGGTTGCATCATGCGGAACGTCAAGCGAGGATATCATTAAGGCTGGGCAGACATTGTTGGGAACAATCATAGAACTGGAGCGTCAGGGTTACAGATTCAACCTGTATGCATGCCAGACATATTCAGATGAAAAAGATGCAGATATGTTGGTTGTCAAAGTCAAGGATGCATCAAAGCCATTGGATTTGAAGCGGGTCAGTTTCCCATTAACCCATACGGCATTTTTCCGAGTAATTGGTTTTGATTGGTACAGCAAGTTACCGGGAGGCAGATACAGATTTGCATACGGACATGCATTGAGCTACGAGTTCAAAAACGACAGCCATTTAAAGAATATTGGCAAGCAGTTGTTCGGAGATAATACAGTATTTTTGACAGCAACGAAAATACTGGAGATGGATAAAGATCATGTCAAGGAGGTACTGGGGAATGGCACGAGCAAGGATTGATAAAGATAGATGGATTAGATGTGGGCAGTGCAGCCATAAATTAGGCAAGGCAGTCGGGGCGTGGTCTGAGAAACAGGCCATGCCCGCCATAGAAGTCAAGTGTCACAGCTGCAAGACGCTGAATTATATCATGATCGGAGGGCAGAACAGGAATGAGTCAGTCTGAGTATTCAGTTTTTACATTCGGATGCGGGCAGCCAAATGCCGGAAAGTATGTTAAAATATATGGGACATATGAACAGGCCAGAAAAAAGATGTTTGCGAGATACGGCAGGTGCTGGGCGTTTCAGTATAGTGCAGACGAGTGGGCAGACTGGGTAATCCGGGCTAACCATTTTGGAATCCCGGTTGAAACGGAATTGGAGGTTATAGAGTGAGTTGCCGGAAAGCGGAATACAAAGACCTGAGCAAGTACAAGAATACACGCAAACAGCAAAAGCGCCGTTACAGGATGCGCACGGGGTCTTGTTTGTATCAGCCGAAAGCCTGGACTGAATCTGAAGATGAACTGGTTGTAAGGCATGATATCAAAGATACGGAACTGTCAGTGTTACTGAAAAGATCAGTTCAGTCTATACAGATTCGCAGATGTAGATTAAAAAAACTGGAGGTAGCAGAATGATACTGAAGATTATGCTGGACGAGCGTGCCATGATGCCACTCAGGGCGCACGAGAATGACGCAGGATTGGATTTAAGAACTCCCCGTAGACTATTCCTACCGGGACACGACAGCATTACTGTAGACACGGGAGTTCATGTGGAAATCCCGGAGGGTTACGCAGGTAAGCTAGAGAGCAAAAGCGGGTTGAATATTAACTATGATATCATAAGCACAGGACTGGTTGACAGCGGCTACACAGGAAGCATCAGAGTGAAGCTGTACAACCTTGGTGATGGTGATTATATTTTTGAAAAGGGAGATAAAATATCGCAGTTGGTGATTGAGAAAATTGAAACTCCAAGAATCGAAATTGTCCGAGAGTTTGCAGAAACAGAACGAGGCAGTAACGGGTTCGGCAGTACGGGAAGATAAATGAGTTGCTGCGGTGACGGAATAGGTAGACGAGCCATCCGAGTTGTTGTGTACATAGGAGGGTGTTTAGACAGGAGTCTTTACATGTAAGGTGCAAATCCTTATCCGCAGCGTTGTCCTTCACGGGGACTAACCTAGCATAAGGGGCATAACTTATGCAGCGGGAACTGCTAAGTGCTTCGCCCGCAGCCCTGCTCAGCCACGGGGCTAGGAAACCATTAATCACACAAATATATAAGATATACAAGATACAGACGATGCTCCGTACGGGCGAGCGGAGCGCATGGGGATTTAGCTTAATCGGTAGAGCGGGAAATATGGCAGCTGCGGAAGCCCGGCACAGGTTCAAAACCTGTAGTCCCCATTGCCACAGTGCTGAGTGGCAAATCAATATCTCCCCTTTTTAGGAGGCGCAGAAATGCGTCTCCTATATATTTTTAAAAAATATTAAAAATAATTATTGACATATAGGGGCAAGTGATGTATCATTAAGGTGTCAAGAGAACAGCAAGAACCCAGATCAAGGAGGTCAGAAAGATGTTGTATAACGAATTTGTAGAAGGCACAGGATGCAAGGATAACGAGCATAACTATCAGGTATACAAGAACCTTGAAGTCATGTACATGAATAGCGACATGAGCAAGGCCGAGATTTACGAGTACGGCAAGAAGCTAGTAGACAACAGCAAGTCCGAGGCAGAGCTGAAGTTAGAGGCGGAGGTTAAGGAAGAGATCGAAGGGCTGAAGGCAGATATTGAATGGTATAAGCAGGAAATCGGCTACAGAAAAGCCATGGTCGAGCTGTGGATGGAGTCCGAAGATAAAGACATGATAAAAGCTGAGAGAAACATGATCAAATACTATCGGGATGCAATGAAATCCGCCAAGGCAAGAATCAGGATGCTGAGAGATTGGTTTTTAAAATAATATAAAGCCCGCATTGCGGGCGGCCTTAATGCAGCCGAGGTCGGTGACAAGCCCGAGTAAATGCAGAGTCAAGGATGCAGATATATAGCACAAACAGGAGGAAAATTTTATGACACTGGTAGAACTGCATGATGTTATGGGAGACAGAATCGAGAAAACGCTGAGCGAAATGTCCCCGGAGGAGCGCACAATTGAGAACGAGCAGACTCGGTTAGTTCTGGGCGTTGCAAAGCAAATGATCAATAACGGAAAACTGATTCTGGAGTACGAAAAAGCACTGGCGCAGCAGAAAACGCTTGAGAAATCCGTACTGGCGGATATTATCGGAGAACAGAAATGAAGTACACCAAAGAACACTTGCAATGGCTGGAGATAAACGGTCGTGCGAAAGAATGGGAAAATTTGGAAGCCTTTACAAAGGCTTTCAATTCCCGTTTTGAGTTAAACCAGTCAAAAAGCGCAATATCAACTGTATTGTATAAACGTGGTATTGGTTTTGACTCAAAAGGAAAGCGATTGACAGCAGAACAGCTAAAATGGATAAAAGAAAATCTGGACGTGATCGAATGGAAGAATCAGCAACACTTTACAGATACGTTTAATGCACTGTTTGGCACAAACATAACTGCAAATCAGATGAATCAGTCGCTGCATCGCCGCAAATGGTCTGTGAAAACGAGGCATAACACAAATCACTGGACTGCACACATGGATAAATGGCTTGCTGATAATTATACGGGCTGCGAGTGTGATTTTGTGAGATTAGCAAATGATTTTAATACAGAATTTGATACTGACAAGTCAGCATCATGCGTCAGGCAGCACTTAACAAAAACATTAGGAATTCATACGCCAACACCAAAGAAAAGGCAACAGACGGCATCTGGGAAAGTTCTGAGCGGTCACAGGAACAAAGGAACGTTTCAAAAAGGCAAGCCATCTATAAATGGCGAGTTACCAGTTGGCACAATCAGGCATAATTCAGACGGTAGAGCATTCATCAAAGTAAAACCGTGTAATGGGGAAGCTGGTCACTGCAGCGGAGGTCATAATTATAGGGAGCCTTGGTGGAAACCATTGCAGAAAAAGATCTGGGAAGATCATTATGGTGAAGTGCCGGAAGGCTACGTTGTATGCACGCTGAGTGGAAATCCTGACGAAACAGATATTAAAAATATTGGAATAATAGATAAGCGTGGTACTGCACGTATGGCGAAAAACGAGTGGTGGAGCATTGACAATGTGGAAATAAAGCGGACTGCAGTGCAGTGGTGCAATTTATATTGCACAGAACAGGACAGTAGGAAAGGGATGGTGACATGAAGAAAATCAGGAAGTGCCCCAAGTGCGGGAAAAAATACAGGGGATATCCGGCGATAAGCCGCCGGGACAATCAGACGGAGATCTGCCCGGAGTGCGGAGTCCAGGAAGCACTGGAAGACTTTTCCGGGAGGATAAAAAGGATTAAGTTAGAATAGGCGGGGCTAAGTCCCCGTCTATATTTTTTTGATATTTTTTAAAAAAATATATTGACATATGGGCAGGCTGGCGCTATAATAACTATAGAAATTGAGTGAGGCAGAACCCAGAAGGAGGTCAAGGAAATGACAAACGCACAGATCATTATGAGCAATCGAGTATTTTTAATGCAGGAAGGCATCATCAAGGCGGCAGGCACAGGCGAGATGGTTGAGGTTAAGACCGAGGAAGGCATGATCACAGTAGAGATGCCGGAAGAAATTTATACATTCGATCAGTGGAAAAAAAGAGGTTTTATCGTACAGAAAGGTCAGCACGCAGTTGCGAAATTCCAGATCTGGATGCCGAAGAAAGCCAAAAAGAAAGCTCAGAAGGAAGAAGACAAGAAGCAGCCGGAGCGTCAGGATGATGAAGATGCAAAGATGGCAGCGAAGGGATTTTACAAAAAAGTCGCAAGTTTTTTCACAATTGATCAGGTAGCACCGATTCAGAAATAAACCCGCAAGGGTTTATTTTTTTTATTAAAAATTAAAAATAAATATTGACATTTATAACTGAATGGGTTATAATTAAGATAGTTAAAAGATCAGTCGCACAGATTCCAGAGGAGGACAGGGCAATGACAAGATTCAGAGATAACACACCATTCAAGACAGACAAAAATGGCACGCAGTATTTTTATGATTACACATGCCGCAGATGCGGCGGACAGGGCGGAGCGCAGGCATGGATTTACACCGGGTATACATGTTACGATTGCGGAGGATCAGGAAGGGCGGCAAAGCCGAGAATTATCAAGATCTATACGCCGGAATATGAAAAGAAACTGGCGGAACAGCGTGAGAAAAGATGGCAGAAAAAGGTTGCCGAGTACAAAGCGCAGGCATCCGGGAAAAACGCCGAGTTTTTCAAGCGCAACGCATTCGATGAGGCAGGCGTTACATACGTAGCGTTAGGCAATACATACCAGATCAAAGATCAGCTGAAGGAAGCCGGATTCAAGTATGACACAGTATTTGGATGGCACGCAGATCACGAAGTGGTTGCATATCCAACAGTAGCGATTAACGCAGCAGATGTATTTGGCAAGAATGATTATGATTGGTATGTGTGGGAGTTGGCGGATGCCAAAAAGATCAAGTCAATTATCCGGGAGGCAAATGATCAGCAGACAGCCGCAAAGGACACATCCGAGTATGTCGGCAGTGTAGGTGAAAAAATCACAGTTACAGCAACACTGGAGCGGGCACATGAGTATAGTTACAGCATTGGTTGGAAGACGATTTATTCCACAGCATACACATTCAAGGATGATGCGGGAAATACAATCGTGTGGAAGACTCAGAAATATTTAGACGTTAAGGAAGGTCAGCAGGTGACAGTTACAGGTACGGTAAAGGAGCATAACACATATAAAGGTAAAAAGCAGACAATCATCACAAGAGCAAATGTCGCATAAATAAAGCCCCGAGAGGGGTTTTATTTTTCTGGCGTATATGTTATGGTTTAACTGCAAATAATTGATTTTAGGCGCATTTCTGTACGCCTGACAGCAAATTGGAGGTAATTAATGCAGTTAAAAATCGAGCAGATTCCAATAAGTGAGTTAAAAACCTATGAAAATAATGCAAAAATCCATACTGCAGAACAGATCGAGCAGATAAAAGCATCTATTCAGCAGTTTGGCATGAATGACCCTATTGCCGTCTGGAAAGATAACGTCATAATCGAGGGGCATGGCAGATTAATTGCGTGCAATGAATTAAACATAGATACTGTCCCGGTTATCCGGCTTGACCATCTGACAGATGAACAGAGGCGGGCATATGCGCTGATTCATAACAAGCTGACCATGAATACAGATTTTGATCTGGATATTCTTGACATGGAACTGGAGAACATCTCAGACCTTGACATGGAGCAGTTCGGGTTTGCAGACCCGGTTGATATTGACTTTCAGGATTTCATGGGAGAGGGTGACGGCGGCGGTTCGGTCATGATGTCCGGCAGTAAGCTGCGTGTGGTTATCGGTGCTTTTATGTGTGATATTGACGAGGATCAGAGTGAATTATACGAGATTTCCCGGAATCTCAACGAGGAAAAAGTAAAGGCGTTTATTTCACTGGCGTTAAAGAACGGAGATTTGTCATGAAGCTATGTTTCCCGCAGTATTTTGAGAGCAAAAGCCGCTTTTTGTCGTATACGGTTGTCCGTACAGCACTGGTAAATGCGGGGCATGAGGTTGTGCATGACATGGACGGAGTGGACGCAGTCCTGTTCTCCATGTGTGATGTTATGGAGTACCGTGACTTAATGAAAATGCGCAAGCGTGCAGAGGGCAAGTTCCTGATTGTGGGCGGCGCATATGCATATAATTTCTGGTCAGCAATCCTCTACTGCGATGCTGTCTGGGTGGGCGAAGTGTACGATATGGCAGACTGCAAAACACTGGACGAAATACTGGATTCTCCGCATTGCTACACGGGAGGCGATGTTTTACCCGTTGCGTCTTAGAGGATTGACTGGGCGGCAGTTCCGCTGGCTCAGATAGATAACAGACGGTGTTATTACTGGGGCGGTACTGGCTGCAAAAACCACTGCCATTTTTGTTTTACGTCATGGACGCATAAGCATCAGGTAAATGATCATGCGAGAATTCAGAAGGCTATGCGCATGGCGAAACAGAAAAAGCTGCATATCATGGTATCATCTAACGAGTATGAGAATGATCCGGGAGCATCAACGTTTGACATGATGCTGAAGGATTATATTAAAGTCCCGGTAAAGGGAGGGAAAGTTGTCAGGTGCGGTATTGAATTCCCGACAGATGAAACAAGAAAAAAGATGGGAAAGCCGCTTACGATAAATGATATTTCCAAGGCGTTGCAAAAGGCTGCGCATGAGAAGGTTTCTCTTCGGTTTTTCCATATAACCGGGTATAACGATTTGTCGGAATGGGATGATTATATCAACCAATTGTGTTATATTTTAGACAGGATTAATTACACATCCATGTTTCAGCTAGGGTTTAATAATCTGGATTATCAGAATTATGTCCCGTTGTATAAAGAGCGCTGGCAGATTGATCCTGATAAATACAGTACGGCAGACATGATACGTGGCTGGAGAAACAGGCTGAGGAACTGCACTCCGCATGTTTTCTGTATTAGCAGCAGTAGTTTTCAGCATGCGTGCTGTCGAATGGGAATTATGCTGAGTATGAATAAAGACCAGGTGGATTTCTGGACAAGTATGATTGTAAATCCGAATAAAAAACTGACTGTTTCCAGTGCATATAAGGCGTTATTTGATTCAAAAGTGTTTGAAACTCCGCCATTATTGCTAATTCCGAGCACTGGAGAAATCAGAATTCATGAACCTTGGAGGGGTGAAATTGGATAGAAATCCTTGCGTATATCGTTATATTGACTTAGAGGACAAAACCGTAAAATATATTGGTATAGTACACAAAAGCAATCTTGAAAAACGATTGCTGGCGCATGCGAGTAAAGATAGCTGGGCATTGGATGGATGTTGGCAAGTTGAGTATTTTGAATGCGACAATCGTTCTGAGGCAGAAGCATTTGAATCTCATTTGATTGCATTGCATGAAACATATAAGTATTACAACAAAGCAAAGAAAGATTGGGGAATTAACAAGTATCTGCCAGACGTGAGTTCTTGGTGGAAAATTGCAAAATTGCCTAATTTTGAAAATATGCAGACGTTAAAATTTTCACTTGCTATTCGCAAATTAATTAAGCAAAATAAGAGAAGAGAAGTTGCTTTTATGCTTAATTTTTTAGAATTTAATGGAGAATAACAATGGCAAAAAGAGGAAGACCGCCTATAAATTTTGATAGAAAAGCATTTATTGATCTGGTTGCGCTTGGATGCAATCAGAAAGAAATATGCTGGTTTTTCAGGGATGAAACGGGAAAAGTTGCAAATGTTGATACATTATCCAGATGGTGCAAGCGTGAGTTTGGTGTGACTTTTCAAGAGTATTCTGAACAAAATAGCCTAATGGCTTTAAAAATCCAATTGCGCAGAAATCAGTTTGAACTATCAAAACATTCAGTCCCAATGGCTATTTTCTTGGGCAAGAACTGGTTAGGACAGACAGACAAAATCGAGCAGACAATTACAGAAGTGGAAGATCTGTCAACACTTGCGGAGATGCTTGCGGATGGTGAATAAATCTAAAACAATCAAATGGAAACAGTTTTCTCCAAAGCATAAGCGATATATTAAGAACGCCCTTGGCAACAAAATGAATGTTGCCGAGGGTGCTATTCGTTCTGGAAAAACTATTGATCATTGTATTATTGCTGCGATGTATCTGGAAACATGCGCGGATAAAATACATCTTGCTTCAGGCTCAACTATCGGTAATGCAAAGCTGAATATAGGAGTATGCAACGGATTCGGGCTTGAGAATTTGTTCCGGGGCAGATGCAAATGGGGGAAATACAAAGACAATGAGGCGTTGTACGTTTATACTCAGACAGGCGAAAAGATAGTTATATTTGTGGGCGGCGCAAAGTCAGATGCTTATAAAAGAATATTGGGTAACTCTTACGGACTATGGATTGCTACAGAGATTAATGAGCATTATGATTCTGAGGACAGCCGTACATCATTTATCAAAGTTGCATTCGGCAGACAGGTTGCTGCGGAAAGCCCGCTTGTCCTGTGGGATTTAAACCCGTGCAATCCGGGGCATAAAATATACAAGGATTATATTGATCTATATAAGCATCAGTATGTGGGCGGCTATCAATATGAGCATTTTACGATAGATGACAATTATTCTATTACGGCGGAAAGAAGGGAGGAAATAGAGGCGCAGTATGTGCCCGGCTCTATCTGGTATCGGAGAGATATTCTGGGCGAGCGGTGTATTGCTGAGGGTCTTGTTTTTCCGATGTATGAAAAAGCGATTGTGTCTGAGATTCCGGCAGAAACTCCGGCAGAATACTGTATAGCAATGGACTATGGAACAATGAATGCATTTGCTGCGCTTTTATTTGCTAGAATAGGTGAAACATGGTACGGTATACGAGAGTATTATTATTCTGGACGAGATAAAAAGGCTCAGAAAACAGATGAAGAATATGCACAGGCAATAGACGAATGGTGCAGTGATATACAGGTAGAGGACAGAATACGGGTTATTATTGACCCATCTGCAGCATCATTCATTGCGGTTCTCAGGCGGCGCAATCACAGGTACAAGGTGCAGCCCGCAGACAATGCAGTATTAGACGGAATAAGAGAAACAGCAAATGCTTTGGATAATGGCTATGTAAAAATATCAGATAAATTGACAGACTGGAAGAATGAGGCATCCGGCTATGCGTGGGACTCAAAATCAGCCAATGACAAACCAGTAAAAGAAAATGACCACTTGATGGACGCAACCCGTTATTTTGTTAAGACAACCCACATTGTAAGAAAGAGAACAAGGAGAACATTATGATCACTTATCAGGACTTGTTGAAGGTTAATGATGATGATAGGGCAAGAATGGATTTTGTCAGAAATGTCATTGACGCACACAAACGCTCAGACGAGTATCGGATAGCATTGACTGCACAGAAATACGACAAGAAACAGAATGAGACTATTGTTAATTACAGAAAGCTGTTATACACGGTAGCGGGGGAGGCCGTGCCGGACAATTACTCGGCTAACCATAAAATTTCATCCAGTTTCTTCAACCGCTTTGTTGTGCAGCAGAATCAGTATCTTCTGGGTAATGGAGTTACTTGGCAGGAAAACAGCACGGCAGAAAAACTGGGCGAGGATTTTGATGCACGGCTTCAGGAACTGGGCAGATATGCGCTTGTGGATGGCGTTGCGTTTGGGTTCTGGAATCTTGACCACATGGTTACATTCCGGCTGACAGAATTTGCTCCGTTGTATGATGAAGAGGACGGCGCAATGAAGGCGGGGGTGCGCTTCTGGCGCATTGACGACAGCAAACCGTTGCGTGCTACGCTTTACGAAATGGACGGGTATACAGACTATATATGGCGGAATGGCGAGAATGAAGTGCTGCACGCCAAAAGACCATATAAAATTACTGTACGCAGCACTCCGGCAGACGGCGAGGAAATCTATGATTTTGAGAATTATCCGGGCTTTCCGATTGTGCCATTATGGGGCAATCCGGCACACCAGTCTGAGTTAGTCGGAATAAGGGAAAGTATTGATGCATATGACCTGATACGCTCAGGCTTTGCAAACGATCTGGACGATGCAAGTCAGATATACTGGATTATTCAGAATGCGGGCGGCATGGATGATGTTGACCTGGTTAAATTTGTGCAGCGTATTAAAACTGTAAAAGCTGCTGTTGTGGAAGAAGACGGGGCAAGGGCTGAGTCTCATACAATGGACGTTCCGTATGCAAGCAGAGAAGCACTGCTGACCCGGCTGCGTTCAGACCTGTATGAGGATTTTATGGCGCTGGACACCAAGAATATTTCCGGGGGCGCGGTCACTGCTACTCAGATTAAGGCGGCATATGAGCCATTAAACGGAAAGACGGATATGTATGAATACTGCGTTCTGGATTTCCTTCAGAATATCCTGTTTATTGCCGGGATAGACGACAGCCCGACATTTACCCGGTCAATGATTGTGAACACTCAGGAAAACGTTCAGATTCTTCTGCAGGGCGCTCAGTATCTAAGCGAAAACTATGTCACGGAAAAACTGCTTGAGCTATTTGGCGATGGAGACCGGGCGGAAGAATTACTTGATGAAATGTTCGAGGAAACCACTGAGCGCATGCCTGTGGGCAATCAGGGCGCACAGGAGCCGCAGGAGGAAGAGATAACAGATGAGGTGTAATGTATGGATTACGGACACGCTCAGACAGATAAAATGCTGCAGATGCTGTTAAACAAAATTAACACGAATTACAAATCTGCACAGAAATACGTCAAGAAAAAAGCAAAAGAATCCCTGAAGAAATTCGAGAAAGCAGATAAAGAACAAATAAAGCTGCTTAAAAAGGGATTGATTACTCAGTCTGAATATATCGAATGGCGCTCAAAAACCATGATGAGTTCTTCTGCATTGCTGAACCTGAGTGATACATTATCGCTTGATTTGAGCAATGCAAACCAGATAGCAACAAGCCTGATTAATGGGCAGATGCCTGATGTATTTGCGCTTAATGCCAATTACGGCACGTATGAGATAGACAGCCTGCTTGGTCTGGAAGCAAGCGAATCATTTGCTTTATATGATCATGACACGGTTGTGCGATTAATGCGGAAGAATCCTGAGGTTGTGCCAAAAGCAAGCGTTAATATCCCGAAAGATAAAGTATGGAATCGGCGCAAGATTTATTCTGCATTATCGCAGGGTATTCTTGCGGGTGATTCCATCCCACACATTGCAGACAGGCTGCAGAAGGTAACAGACATGAACAGGCGGTCTGCAATCCGTAACGCTCGGACATATACCACTGCCGCAGAAAATGGGGGGCGTGTGGACAGCTATATGCGAGCAAAGGAGATGGGAATAAAGATAGAACAGGAATGGATGGCAACGCTTGACGAAAGAACCAGACAATCCCACAGGATGCTTGACGGTGAAAAGATAAAGATAGGCGGGAAATTTTCCAATGGCTGCAGATATCCCGGAGACCCGGAAGGGCGGCCTGAGGAAATTTATAATTGCAGATGTACATTGGTTGCCGCAGACCCTGAATTTGCAAAGGAAGATGCGGAGATGCTTGCTGAGCGATTCTCTCGGCTGCCGGAAGGCATGACATATGAGGAATGGAAGAGCATGAAAACGCCATTACGAAAAGAAACGCATTCAGCAAATAAATATGATTCTGGATACAGTACAAAAAACATTACAAAACCAGTAAGGCCAAGAAAACATGAGTATGATTCATATGAGGAATTTGAGGTAGCAAGAAATGCGTATCGTGCTAAAAGAAAAGAATACGAAGAAAAGATGAGTGAAATTACTCAGAACGCAATGTCTGTTAATAGATTTAAAAGCAAGGACGATTTTCTTGAGTGGGCAAATAAAAACAATATTAAGATCGAAAATGGAGTTCTGGATAAAATTGACTTACGAGCATTTAATGAATCAAGTTATGTGCTTGATGAAATGTTTGAAAGATTTCCTGAAATCAAAAGATATAATTTTGAGTTCTTTGATGGAAGCATGAGAACATCATCTTTCCGAATCGGCTTAACAGATGATGGTCTGCTTTCGGCAAATGGTGGATTTAATTTTAATCCATCTTACTTCAGTGATTACGAATACGGCTTAATGGAAGCGTTTGAACAGCAAACAGATGGGACATTGATCAGAGGTGATGGAGCGTTTGCTTCTCTTGTCAGGCATGAATACGGTCATAATGTGCAATCATATATTGAAACAAGAATAAGTGATAAATACCATATGACTTGTGATGAATGGAAAATAAACTTTGAAAAGTTTGAAGATTACACAAAAGCAAGAGAACAATACTGGGAAGAACGAAAACAATATGAAAAAGAATTGAGATCGCTTGCTGGCTTAAATGGCTCTTCTGAATATTCAAATACAAACACCGCAGAATTGTTTGCAGAAGGTTTTGCAGAATATACGTCTGGAGGCACTTCAGAATTTGGTCGTGCGTTCGGGGAGTTTCTAAGGAGATGGTATTAATGCATATGATTTTTACCGAAGAAGAAAAAGAATGGATAAATTTAAATAAGTTTGGATGGAGCACAAAGCCAAAATGTCCCAAAAACATTAAAGACAGTATAAACAAAAAAAAGAAAATCATTAACAGTCAGGTGAATAGAAAGGCGGCAGATTATATTGGCAGACGTTAAATTTATGAGTCATAAGGATGAAGTATTGGGCGAGGCTGAAGCAGCTATCGCCCGTGCTCTTGAGCGAATCGGGCTGCGGGCAGAGCGTAATGCAAAAGCGTATTGCCCGGTAGATACAGGACGGCTCAGGAACAGCATCAGTCACGCTACAGACGACACTAGGGCGGTCATTGGTACAAATGTTGAATATGCGCCATACGTTGAACTTGGGACGTCTAGGCGTGCGCCTCATGCGTATCTGCGTCCGGCAGTGCAGCTGCATGTGGATGAATACAGACGCATTGTTGAGTCTGAATTGAAGGGCTGACACGAGACACAATTCTATACAATTTACATAATTTTTATATCATAACAACCTGATTTATTATGTTAATCAGGTTGTTATTTTTATATATATTTATATTTATTTTTATTTTTTATTATTTTTTTTAGTGTAGGATGTAGCATTATCATACATTTTGGAAAAGTCCCTATATAGAAATTTTCTATAGAGAAAGTTTAGTAAAATGTAGGATAATCCTACACTAAATTGTCAGACAATTTACCTGTTGCAACGTGTGGGTTTTTATGTTATTCTTTAAACATCTTAACAACGAAGTAATGTTGCCGAAGCATAGGAGGATAAGATGGCTCTTACTAGAAAATTTCTTGCGGCTCTGGGGATTGAGTCCGAGAAAATTGACGAAATCATTGATGCACACACAAATGTAACAAATGCGCTGAAGGAAGAGCGGGATAGTTACAAGGCTGACGCAGAAAAGCTTCCGGGAATCCAGAAGGAATTGGACGACCTTAAAGAAGCGGCTGAAAAGAATCAGGATAATCCGTATAAGGCGCAGTATGAAGACCTTAAACAGGAATACGAGGATTATAAGGCAGATGTGGAGGCCAGACAGACAAAGGAAGCTAAGGCTGCAGCATTCAAAACATTGCTGAAGGAAGTAGGGGTTTCTGAAAAGCGTATTGATTCCATTGTGAAAATCAGCGATATTGATTCGCTTGAGTTGGACAAAGACGGCAAGATCAAGGACGCTGACAAAAAGAAAGATTCCCTGAAAGAAGAGTGGGCTGACTTTATTGTCAAAGAAGAGAAACGTGGTGCGGAAGAAAACAATCCGCCGGGAGGTACTGGCGGAGGTGATGGCAAGAGCCGTGCGGCTGAAGTTGCTGCAAAGTTTTATAACAACGTTTACGGAGGTAAAAAAGAATGAGTTTTATTGGTGCGGGCACTCAGGGCAAGGTCTATGCTCCGGGATATTTCCTTGCTCATGAGGAATGTGAGCGGAAAACAAGACAGATTAACCAGAATCATGCACAGGTTGTTACTGGCGCTGACGGCTCTAAGCATGTGCCGATGGGTGCATTTTATCCGGCTAACAGCTCCGGCACAGTCGAGGGTATTGTGTATGAGGATGTGGATGTAACAACTGGCAATATGCCCGGTTCTGTAGTGCTTAAGGGTACTGTGTATCTGGACAGACTCCCGGCAGCTCCGGCGTCTGGCGTACAGGCAGCGCTTGAGGCAAAAGGATTTAAGTTTGTCGCGACTGCTCCGGCAGTAACACGTCCTAACTGGACTAATTCTTGATTGATGGAGGTAAATAGCAATGCCTAGAATTGCATGGGAAAATAATATGCTTGGCTTCGTGCCGAAAACCGACTGGCTTGATATTCCGTTTCAGGTAACAAGACCGAATGACCCGGCAGACCAGCTGTTTGGTGATCAGAGAACGGACAACCTTGTTGCGGAGTGGGAGACCATTGCTAATGAGTATCAGATTCCTGTTATGGCTCAGTTCCATGGGTTTGATACGGAGGCACAGACCACTTTCAGAGTGCCGATTGATAACCACAATATTGAGAAAGGCCTGATTAAGGTTAAGATCAATCAGTCTGAGCGCATGCGGGCGCTGCTTCGCTCCGGGGTTCAGGGCGATACTGCACTGTATGATTATGTTATTAATGATGGTGTACGTCTGGCGGAACAGGTTGTAACCCGGACAAAGGTTGCTAAGAACGAGCTGCTTGCTACAGGCACTGTTACTATCAAGGAAAACAACCTTGACCTGACAGTTGATTATGGTGTTCCGGCTGCAAACAAAGCATTTACGCTTGATTTTGGTGCGGGCGCTGCAAAAGATATTCCGTCTCAGATTCAGGACATCATTGATGCCGCATCTGCACAGGGCGTTATTATTACTGGTGTCTTTACATCCCGCAGTATGATCAATAAGCTGCGCAGTAACAAAGATATTCAGATGATTATTAACGGTTCTGTCGGTGTCGGTCAGCTTGTAAGACAGGCAGCTCTTGCTGATTATCTGTCCGAGGAATTCGGCATTAATCAGGTTGTTACCAATGACCTGACTTATGGTGCATCTGCAGCAATTAATGCATCTACAGGCAGACCGTCTATTACTACAAAGCGTTATTATCCTCAGGATAAGATTACGTTCTTTGCTTCTAATGTTGGCGGAAGACTGGGCACAGGCCTGTGGGGAGACCCGCCGGAAACAGATGTATCTCAGCTGCTCCAGGTATCTCAGGCAAATACAGAAAAGCCGTTTGTCTATATTACTCAGTGGGCAGAGAATGATCCGGCTGTCCTGTGGACAAAAGCTTCTACTCTGTTCATGCCCGTTCTGTACAACCCGTATAGCCTGTATATCGCTACCGCAGCAAATACTCCGGCTGAGGGTTGATAATGTATAAAGTTATAAGGGATTTCACTGATTCTTGTGATGATCAGCGGACAATCTACAGGGTGGGGGACGAGTTCCCCCGCTCTGGCTATACGCCGGAAGATCAGCGCATCGAAGATTTGCTTGGGACAGGCAACAAGCAGGGTGTGCCGTTGATTGAGGAAGAAAAACCGCTGACAGAGGAAAAGCCGAAAAAGAAAGCGGCGAAAGGTAAGAAAGATGCTGAGATTGACGGAGATTTGTCAGGAACTGAGGAACTGGTTTGATACATATCAGGATAAATTCACTGGTAATTTTGTCATATCAGGCGGGGTTATCAGTGGAGATTCTGAATTTGAATTAAAACCGAATCAGTATTACCGCATAATCGGCAGTACGTTTAATGATGGCGTGCATAAATACGCTGAGAATGTGGAAGGCGATTCTCTTGTTGATGAAGAATTTAAAGGCGTTGTATGGGCAATGGCTGTTCCTCCTGAAGTCATTGCCCTTGCCGGTGAGATAGACGAGTGGATTGGACTGTATGGCGGCGTTGACAGCGTTAATATGTCCCCGTATAATTCAGAGTCTTTTGGCGGATACAGCTACAGTAAATCTGGAGGCGGTTCTGGAACAGGAACGTCAGGCGGCAATGGCGGGACATGGCAGGCAGCATTTGCAAGCCGCTTGAATAAATGGAGGAAGATATGAGTCTCTTAACAGAAGCAATGGAGCCGTGTGTAATGATGGATAAGCACACGGAGCCTGATGGTTATGGTGGATATGTTTCCACATGGACAGAAGGTGCAGAAATAGATGCTGCTATTGTTCTGGATACATCAATGGAAGCACGAACCGCTGAGAAGATGGGTGTTACTGCATTGTATACAGTAACCACATTGAAAGCCCTTAATCTACAGTATCATGATGTATTTAAACGTCTGTCTGACGGAAAAATATTCCGGGTTACATCTGATGGCGATGATAAAAAAACACCGAGAAGTGCAAGCCTGAATATGCGTCAGGTAACGGCTGAGGAATGGGATTTGCAGAATGGATAAATGGGAAGGACTACAATCATTCTGGGAGTCGTTTGGAATCCCGGCATATGATGAAAACAGTGTTCCTGATGATGCTCAGATGCCTTATATAACATATCAGGCCGCAGTTGGCGGATTTGAAGACATTGTTCCACTGAGTGCATCTGTCTGGTATTACGGGACATCATGGAAAGATGTATCTCAAAAAGTAGATGAGATATCGAGACGGCTTGCCGGATGGACACTTGTAAAATTAGATGATGGGCAGTATATTTTTCTTGCAAAGCAAAGAGACTCACAGTTTGCTCAGAGAATGGCGGATGAGGCTGATAATAATTTGGTTAAACGCATTTATCTTACTTTATTCGCTGAGTATTTCACTAAGTATTAAGAAAGGGTAATAACAATGGGAATGTTTACAAAGATTTCTCAGGATGCATTTGACGAGCTTCAGCTTGACGCAGGTGTTCTTTTGAATGACTTTGATCCCGAGAATCCGGCAGAGCCGACTGATGATCAGATTATTGCGGCTACTACAGGCGGAATTAATGCAACCTGTGTTCCTACATTCTCTGATTTTGGAGAGGATGTGGATAATGTACCGCTGAATATGATGGAATACAAGCACCTTGATGGGTGGGAGTGCAAACTTGCAACAACGGCTCTTGGGGTATCGGCAAATGCAATTAAGCTATCGCTTGGTGTTGCTGATACTACAGGAAACAAGGTAACGCCGAGACGTGATCTGAAACAGGGCGACTTTGAGGATGCTATTTGGTGGGTTGGTGACAGAGCGGATGGTGGATTTGTTGCTGTTAAGCTTATGAATGCTCTTTCAACATCTGGTTTCTCGCTTCAGACTACAAAGAACGGAAAAGGTCAGCTTGCAATCGAACTTACAGGTCACGTATCTATCCGTTCTCAGAATGTTGTTCCGATGGAGTTTTACTCTTATGAAGGATCAGAAGGCGCAACTGGTGCAACATCATAAAGTAAAAGGAGGGCTTTATGAAAAAACTATCTGATGTCAGGGGAGAACAGGCTCTTGACGTTTTGGCTGATATTCTTGAACCCGCCGCAGAGATCATGACTGACGAAAATGTGGTGAAGTTAGTAAGATCAGAACAGAAACTATTGGCGATCAAAGCGGCGATTAAAGATCACAAAAAGGCAGTATTGAAGATATTGGCAATTCTCGATGGGGAAAATCCAGATACATATAATCCGCCACTGGTAACGCTGCCGCTGAAATTAATAGAGTTACTGAACGACCCTGACGTACAGATGGTTTTTTCATCGCAGGGTCAGAATCAGGAAGGGAATGCTTCTGGCTCTGCTACGGAGAGTACCGAGGCAACCGTAACAAAATAAAGCCCTTTATACGGTACATGCAGTCACGATATGAGTCAGATAAGCGTGATCGTATGTACCGTCTTTACGTTACGGATGCATTAAAAGCAATAGGGCAACTAGATAGAAGATATTATGACTTAATATATGAGGTTGAAGAAATAAGAACGCCAGAGGAAATCATAGAACATGTAAAGTCTGGCTTACGCAATCTCAGCGAGGAATAGCGCATGGATGTATTTGACTTAATGGCGACTATTGACCTTGATGCATCTAAGTATGAACAGGGTCTTAATGATGCCGAAACAAAAGGAAAAGGATTCGGACAAAGATTAAAAGATGGTCTTGGTACTGCCGGAAAAGTCGCATCTGTTGCTTTAGGTGCGGCGGCTACTGCGGTTGGATTCATGACAAAATCTGCGGTATCTGGTTTTGCAGAACAACAGCAGTTGGTCGGCGGCGTGCAGAAGCTTTATGGTAATGCCGGAATGTCCGTGCAGGAATATGCTAAGAGCGTAGGCAAGTCTGTACAGGAAGCAAGCGGTGAATGGAAGGTGCTTGAGGCGGCTCAGAACGAGGTTCTGAAAAATGCCAATAACGCATATGCAACTGCTGGAATGTCTGCAAACCAGTATATGGAGACAGCCACATCTTTTTCTGCGGCCTTGATCAATTCACTTGGTGGAGATACCATGGCTGCAGCTCAGCAAACAGATGTTGCTATGCGTGCTATTTCCGATAACTTCAATACGTTTGGCGGAGATATCGGGATGGTGCAGGGGGCTTTTCAAGGTTTTGCGAAATCCAACTTCACAATGTTGGACAATCTAAAACTGGGATATGGAGGGACTAAGCAAGAAATGGAGCGTCTGATTCAGGACGCTAATGAGTATGCGGCGGCAAATGGTCAGGCAGCAGATTTATCCATTGATAGTTTCTCTGATATTGTAACAGCCATTGATCTTATTCAGCAAAAACAGGGAATTGCAGGAACAACAGCCGCAGAAGCAAGTAGAACTGTCGAAGGCTCCCTTAATATGCTGAAAGGGGCATGGGACAACCTTCTTGCAGGACTTGGTGACGGCAATGCTGATATAGGGGCTTTGGTTGATAACGTTGTTAGCTCCGCAGAAACAGTAATGACGAATGTTCTTCCTGTAATTGAGAATGCATTATCTGGAATAGGCGACCTTATAACAAGGGTTGCTCCAATTATTTCCGAGAAACTTCCAACACTGATATCTACAATTCTTCCGCCGTTGATTCAGGCGGCAACTCAGCTTGTTGCGGGTTTGGTTGCGGCGTTACCGACGATCATACAGGCTCTCGTGGATGCAATACCGATGATTGTTCAGACAATCGTATCGTATGACTGGGCAAGTATCGCTACACAGATAGTTCAGGCACTGATTGCAGGATTCCAGTCAGTTATAGGATTGCTTGGAATAACGGGCGATATGACCGTAACGCAGATTCTTGACAGGATTACAAGCCTGTTGGGTAGATTCCTTTCAAAGGGTGCTGAACTTGTAGGCAAACTTGCAAGCGGTATCGTTAAGAATGCTCCGCAGGCGCTTTCTGCATTTGGAAGTGTAGTGATGCAGATACTTGCATATATCGGTTCTCATCTGGCTGAATTCCTTTCAAACGGTCTGCAAGTAGCGGGAAATTTCGCTATGGGTATTATCCAGAATATCCCGAATGCAGTCAGCGCAATGGGAACGGGTATCTCACAGATTGTTCAGAAGATTGTTTCAAGTTTGCCGCAGTTCCTTCAGAACGGTATTAAAATGCTTGGGCAGATTGCGTCTGGTATCGGGCAGGGAGTATCACGGGCTCTTAGTGCTATTGCAGGTGCGATCAGCTCTATGATTGCTAAATTCACTGGAACGAACTGGGCGTCTATCGGCTCTAATATCATGAGTGGTATTGCAAACGGTATCAGGGCGGGGTTGAGTGCCGCACTTAATGCTATGGCGAGTGCTGTACAAACCATTCTGAGCAGGGCGAAATCTGCATTAGGAATTAATTCACCGTCTAAAGTATTCCGAAAGATCATTGGTCTTGGAATTGACGAAGGTATTGCAAAAGGTATTGAAGATGGTGTTCCGCTTGTAAATAATGCGATGGATGATCTTAACGATGATCTTGTTACAGGATTTGGCGGATTTGGAGATGTTGGATTTGGAGACAGCGAGGTTGTTACAACAATCAGAGATGATTCTAAAGATGCTGAAAGAAAAGGAAGTGTAGTAAATTACTTTACCTTTAACGCAAACGGAACAGAGAATCCAGAGCAATTTGCAGACAGAGCTTTGCGACAGGTTAGATTGAGAACGAGGATGGCGTAATGGCTAAAAGCGAAACAACAAAGCTTAAACTTTCAAGCATAAAAGACCCTAGTGGTTTAGGAATTTCAAGAAGCGGAAATCAGTTCACATTTAGTTGGAAGCTTGGAGAAAAATATGACAAGCAACAGCTACAATATCAGTTGGTTTACGCATTTGGAAAATCTTCATCTTGGATATCTATCAGCATCAATAAAAATACGAAATCCAAATCACAAACTGTTAATCTGAATAGTTTCAAACCTGTTGGCGGCACTTATCTGATTGCGGTACGTTTTCGAGTTCGCGGGTATCTTAAAGCACATGAGGAAAAGTCTGGAAAGAAAAAAGTAAAAGTACCTGCACAGTGGTCGAAGTGGGTTGAAAAGGAATTTCAGCTTCAAGCTCCAAATGCACCTTCTTTGTCAGCGGCTGTTAATATGAATCAGACACCGACACATGAAACCACATTCACTTGGAGCGTTGGCGATGATGCGCATAAATGGGCGAGGGATGTAAAGTGGGAATCCATTCTTGCAAAAGAACCCGGATCAGGTTACTGGGACAGCAGACAGACTGGATGGCAGACAGGTACGGGCGGATTAAGTGCAAGTAAGGTTATTACTGAACAAACAGAAACACTTGCAAACGGGGCTTATATTCGACATTTCAGGGTAATGACAAGAGGTACTGCGGGTGAATCTGGTTGGGTTTATTCAAGTCATGCGTATAGTTCTCCATATCAGACAAAGATAGACACGAAGGTAACAAAAGCAAGCCGTGTAACTGATTCTGATGCGTATAAGATTATAGTTGGATGGACAACGGCATACAGTTCTGCAAGACCCATTGACGAGATTGAGATTGAATATGTAATTCATACTCCACTTGCGGGTCTGGTTTGCCCGACTGGATTGTCTTGGCAAAATGTGGGAAACGTAAAAAACACTGGCGGAGCAGACAAAATTGAGCGTGTGGTCAGCGGATCGGTTGATGAAGATGAGTGTATGTATGTCCGTGTTAATAATATTCACGACAACAATACTACATATGGACAGTCATATCTGGTCGCAAAAGGTGTGTTAAGTGTTCCGAGCAACCTGTCGATTGTACCTGATTCATCAACCTATAGAATGACTGTAAACGCAACGAATAATTCCAGTGTTCCTGATTCATTCCTTGTTATACGGTACAAGACAACAGACGATGTAAACGGTATTGATATTGGAATCATACCGCACGGTGAATCATCAGCAACTGTTCAGTGTCCTAATTGGGATAATGCAAGCGATGTAAGCATTGAGGTTTATGCGGCTCAGGGTTCTGCAACATATACTGAGGTTGATAGTGTAAGGCGTTATTCCATTAATGCAAATATGAGATCGTCTGCGATATCAGCAGGCGGAATAATTCCCGCTTCTCCGAAAAATGTAACGCTGTCAAGATCTGATATCCTTGGCACGGTTCTCGTTACTTGGGAATGGGCTTGGAGAGAAGCAAATGCGGCAGAGGTATCTTGGTCAAGCCATTCTGATGCGTGGGAATCTACGGACGAGCCGTCAACCTATACAGTAAATAATGCCAGAACATCAAGGCTGAATATATCAGGACTTGCAACAGGAATTACTTGGTATGTAAGAGTCAGACTTTTGAAAATAGTCGAAGGAAATACTACTTACGGCGATTATTCTGAGATAAAGAGTATTGATCTTTCATCTGCTCCTGCAATTCCTGTTCTGGCATTATCAAAGAACGTAATTGTTGTTGGGGAAAGTTTCAATGCAACGTGGGCTTATATGTCAACGGATGGCACGCTACAGTCTTATGCGGAAATAGCAGAGGTTACAACGCAAGGTGGCGTTACTACATATACACCGATTGCACATACAGAAACAGCTCAGCATATAACACTTGATACATCCGAGGAAGGGCTTAACTGGAGTGCGGGAGAAACACATGCGCTTGCTGTACAGGTTACTTCTGCGTCTGGTCATTTATCTGATGGTTGGAGTGATGCAAAGTCTATTACGGTTGCAGAACCGCTTGTTGCAAGTATAACTAGTACGTCTCTTGTTACTAAGAATATTTATGATGATGATAATGTGCTTATTGGCAATACGAGGTGTCTTACTCAAATGCCGTTAAATGTTACCATATCAGGTGCAGGTTCTGGTGGACAGACAATGTTATCAATTATCAGGGCAGATGATTATCATGTAACAAGACCAGACGAAAATGAGTTTAATGGATATGAAGGCGAAACAATTGCAATTGTTAAGCAGTATGGAGAAGATACAATAAGCCTTGCGCAGAACAGCCCTTATATCATTGGTTCACTAGATGATGGGGCAAAGTACAAGATTGTTGCAACGGTTCAGGACAACCTTGGGCAGAAGGATGAAACGTATCTTGACTTTGAAGTACATTGGGATCATCAGGCTATTATTCCAGATGCTGAAACCGTTTCAGATAACTTCAATATGGTAACAAGGCTTACACCGATTGCTCCGACAGGTACACTCACAGGGGATGTGTGCGATATTTACAGATTAGGCGTTGATAAACCTACGCTTATTTACTCAGGAGCAGAGTTCGGCACAACGTATGTTGATCCTTATCCAGTAATAGGAGAATACGGTGGACACAGGTTTGTTTTCAGGACGATAAACGGCGACTTCATTACGGAAGATAATGAGCTTGCGTGGGTTGATACCTATGATCCTATAGACACGCAGTACAGCGTTGTAATTGATTTTGGAAGCGACAGGGTAAACCTTTCTAGGAACGTTGATCTTTCAAGTAAATGGGAAAAGGATTTCGAGGAAACGAGATATCTTGGCGGAAGTATTCAGGGCGACTGGAACAGCGGCGTTTTAAGGACTGGAAGTATTGACGCGGTTGCTCTTACGCTCACCGATCAGGACACAATTCAGGCGATGCGGCGGCTTGCTGAGTATACAGGCATATGCCATGTGAGAACGGCAGACGGGTCGAGTTATGCGGCAGATATTCAGGTATCAGAGGATTATGATCACAAAACTGGCAGAATGGTTGCTTCGTTCTCGCTTGAAATTACAAGAGTTGATCCTGAGGAGTTGGATGGTCTTACATACGAAGACTGGTTTGTAGAACAGGGAGTATAATTAATGGATTGGTCGAAGGGGTACAGTGCATCATACTACATGACAAGCGTTGATCCTGTTACGTGGCGTGATGAACAGAGAATTGAGATAACAGGTGGAACAATCAAAAACGAATCGTCAGGGCTTATGCAGTCTGCGGATGTCAAATGCGTTAATTACGAGCAAGGTGTTGAAAGATGGATCAGGTTATACCTTGATACCCGTCAGTCAGGCTCTGGAGCGCATGTAGCGATGTTTACGGGACTTGCTACCAGTCCTGACGATAATATCAAAGGAACAAGGCATAGCAATGAATTACAATGTTATTCTGTGCTGAAACCCGCAGATGATGTTTATCTTCCGAGAGGTTGGTATGTTCCGTCTGGAGCAAATGGAACACAGACGGTAAAAGAATTACTTGGTGTTTCTCCTGCTCCGATTGAAGTTGAAGAGGTAACTGACTATCCGTTTTTAGCAAATTCCATTGTGGCGGAAGAGTCAGAAACCAGACTGACAATGGCTGAAAAGATTTTAGCAGCGATAAACTGGAGACTCAGGATTTTGGGTGATGGAACGATCTTTATCTGTAATTATTCCGCTGATCCAGTTGCGAGTTTTGACCCGATTGTAAATGACTTGATAGAAACAGAAATCAAAGTAAACTACGATCTTTTTAACTGTCCTAACGTTTATATGGCGATTAGCGGAGATTTAACTGCAATAGCGAGAGATGATTCTCCTGACAGTCCGTTGTCAACGGTAAACAGGGGCAGGGAAGTTTGGGTACAGGAAACCAACTGCAATCTTTCCAACAAAGAAAGTCTTGCTCAATACAGCAAACGAAAACTGGACGAAGCACAGAAGGTAAACAAAACAGCATCATACGACAGAAGATATGTACCAGATATATTTCCTACAGATGTTGTGAGGCTTCATTATCCCGCACAGGGGCTTGACGGACTTTATGTTGTCAGCGAACAAAGCATTGAACTTGGATACGGGGCAAGAACATCTGAAGAAATCTTAGAGGTGTGATATGGGCTTAAAAGTAGAAGATATCGTAAAAAGATTCACTCAGGTTATACAGGATTCTAACAAACCCAAAACCAGTGCTTACGATACACCTGCAACAATCACGAGAATAGAAGGGAATAAAGCATATGTCCATATTCCCGGAGGCGTTGACGAAACAGAGGTTGCTCTTACAATTGGTGCAAAAGTAGGAGATGTCGTACAGGTAAGGGTTAGCGGCGGTTCTGCATTTATCATCGGTAATGCAACTTCTCCGCCGACAGATGATACAACAGCTTATTCGGCAATTCAGCAAATTGAGAACACAAATAAAGTTCTGGACAGGGTTGCTGAAAACGCTTCTAAAAACACAGAAAGAATATCGGAGGTTGTAGACTCTGTTACAACTGTATATCAGGCAGTCGAAGAAATAAACGAGACAGCCGTGACAAATGTAGTTGTACAGTACGCAAAAGGAACAAGTGCCACAGTTGCGCCAACATCTGGATGGTCGTCTGATTCACCTACTTGGGAAGCAGATAAATATATCTGGCAACGTACCGTTACAACGATTGACGGGGAAGATTTTGTTTCTAATGTTTCCTGTATTCAGGGAGCAAAAGGGGCAGACGGTACTTCCGTAACGATTCTTGGCTCTTACAATACGCTTGCAGAATTACAGGCGGCACATCCAACAGGTTCACTTGGCGATGCCTATATGGTTGGCGGAGACCTGTACGTGTGGAACGGAAGTGCATGGGAAGATGTAGGACAGATACAAGGACCTCAAGGACCTCAGGGAATACAAGGGCCTCAAGGAGTAAAAGGAGATACGGGAGCAACAGGAGCAAAAGGCGATACTGGCGCAACGGGAGCGACAGGAGCAACGGGCAAAGGCGTATCTGCTCTTAGAGGAGAATATTACCTTTCCACATCTAGTAGCACGCAATCTGGCGGCTCTTGGTCGATTACTCCACAAACGTATGTTGCAGGAAAATACTATTGGATACGCACAAGAATTACTTGGACTGACAACACGGTAACATACACGAATCCTGTTCTTGATAACGCACTTACTGACGCTAACAGTAACGCATATCAGGCGCTAAGGACGGCGGGAAATGCTGAGGATATTGCGGAAGCAACAGGACAGTATTTCTGGGCTGATGATAACGGCGTACATGTTGCATCTGAGCCTGAAACACCTGCGGCAACAAGAAACACGTTGTGGAATTCATTGGGAATGCTGTTTAGACGTGGAACAAATATAATCCTTGCTATCTTAACAGGTACGTCTCCGGGAATTGCTTTTTATGATGGCGCAGGAAACTCTGATTCCAATATTATTGCGAAATTTGGAGCAAGTGGAGCGCGGATAGGAAAAGAAGATGAATCCCGTGTTGAAGTCAAACCTGACTCAACGGAATTTTACGATGATTACAACGGTCTTGTGGGAGAAATAACACAAGGGCAAAGCGGTGCGATGTGGCAGTACGAAGCCCTTAGTGAAGATGATTACGATATGCTGACCAACCGCACTTTGGAATATCAGTTACAGAAAACTCCCATAGTTCATACCGATATGCAAGTTGTTGTTTGTGTATTACCTATCACAGAAGCAACCGTTTCAAGTAATCCGCCAGTACATACATTTATGGTCAGTGCAGATTCAAGCAGTACTGATACTTATACAAACGGCGGAAATTCCATCACATGTGAGTATAATGCCACGACAAGAACGATTCTGCTTACTACAACAGGAAGCGGATCAACGCAGACAGTTGTACAGCAAAAAGGAACAAGGGATGATGTGTGGGATGCAGTTGATCAATCGGCTAATATCCCGCTTCCGCTTACAGGACATACAATAGAGCTTACTTCAACACCTGCGGCGGGTACTACAATATCAGGTTCTTATTTTGCGGGGCAGTGGTACACGTTTTCGTTTACTGCGGGAACAAGTGCAACACATGGAAATCAGGGGTCTTCTTATCCGTATCAGTGCTATGAAGTATATGATGCATTAGCACAGACGATTACGATTATTCCTAACACGGCACAGGCGGCAACGATCCTTGATTACTACAGGATTTCATATACATCAGCAACGCTTCTTCTTTATGCAGACAGTACGTATGTTAAATACCGTATAGCAGTTGGGACTCCGTCATACACATTCGGAAAAAGGGTTTCTGGTTCAACTAAAGGCAATTATTCCTTTGTAACTGGATATAACAATACAGCTACGGAGGATTTGTCTGCAGCATTTGGAAGAGATACCCATACCACAGAGGAAAATCAGATGGTAATCGGGCGCAATTCAAAAGATGTGGATTCACCTGTTGAATCGGGATTCGGATTCCTGATGGGTAACGGAACGTTTCAGCCGTCTAATGCATTCGGCGTAACATGGGGCGGAACGCCTTACATGCAGTTAGATACGCAAGGCAGATACGGAGATAATTTTGATTATTATTCAGATGCGGAACTTACAGAAATACTGGAAAACATTTGGACGATTGATTATCTAAAATCTGACGGGACTATTTATTATGAGATGCTTAACTTAAAAAAGCTTCTTGCGAAAACATTAACAGAAATGTCTAAAAGCGAAGATATCAGCATTTCAACAACGTCTGCATCATATATTTATGCTCAGAAGAATAATAAAGTTGTTACACTGACTGTTGTAAATATCAATAGGGTGTCTGCGGGTTCTAATATCATTGGAACGCTTCCAGAGGGTTGGAGACCAATTCACACGATTTACCATTTGCTTGGAGCGCCCAGTTTTACCCCGCAATTTCGACTGGCAGTTTACAACAATGGCCAAATAGAATGTTATAACTATTCTTCTGCAGTCAGTGCATCAACCAATGCATCAACATCATTTTCTTTTGTTGTGATGTAATAGAAAGGAGAGAAGTATGGCTTATATTCAGAATGTTGATGAGATAGTACAAGTAACGCCAACTGAGGATTATCCTGAAATCTATCTTTCGCAAAATGAGAACGGACGTGTTCTCAGGTTGTATGTTGCGGGAGATGATTTCCCGTCTGGCAGTACGGCAACATTCTCAGGAACAAAGCCTGATGGCGTTGTATTCAGCACAACAGGAACGGTCAGCGGTAATACCGTAACGGTCAATGAAAACATTCAAATGACTGCTGTTGCGGGGACGTGGTTTGCAAAGCTTAAAATCATCAATGGCGGAAATACGCTTTCAACGATTAAGATCAAAATCATTGTAGATGCTGATCCTGTAAAATCAGGTGTGATTCCTTCTAATAGTGAACTGGATGGTATTATTGCAGAAGCACAGCAGTACGCAGAGGACGCAAGATCAGCGGCATACGGAAGCCCGCTGACAGCCTCAACTGCTTCAGCTATGACGGATAAGACAAAAGTATACGTTTATACAGGCTCTGAATCAGGCTATACTGCGGGGCATTGGTATTACTGGAACGGTTCTGCATGGACAGATGGCGGAGTTTATAATGCCGTTGCAGTTCAGACAGATAAAACGCTTACAATTGAGGATAAAGCCGCTGATGCAAAAGCGACAGGGTATGCAATTGACAACAGAAATGCACCATCAGCAGATCAGCTTATTTCCGACAACTACACCATAGACCAGACACCATACCTGTACAGGCAGACCAACAGCAACGGCGCTGACAGGGCGATTGAGGAGATTGTTGGCGGATCAGCGGTGTGGAATCAGCTTTGCAACGGCACATCTGTCACGGTCACGAGCGGTCATAAGTATATGCTGAAAAAGGGTACTGCATGGAGCATCGGCTCAAGCACAGGTACTGCAATCACAGGTCTGACAAGCGGTTCGGATATGGTGTGTGATTTGACACAGATGTTCGGCACAACCATAGCCGACTACATCTATTCCCTTGAACAGAGTAGAGCAGGCGCAGGCGTGGCATTCTTCCGTAAGCTGTTTCCTGAGGATTATTATGCTTATGACGCAGGCACAATGCGGCATGTAAGCGGGGTGAGTGCGAAGGAGACGGTTGGGAAGAATTTGCTGAACATGACAGCAAGCAGCTCAGTCAGTAATGGAGTTTCGTTTAATGTCAATAAAGATGGTTCAATAAGTTTAAGCGGAACCGCGTCTGCTAATACATATTTTTATTTTGGCGACACGCAGTTATCTGATATTAAAAACGGAAATTATATATTGAGCGGTTGCCCGTCTGGAGGATCTTATTCAAAATATGGAATTCAGATAAATCACAATGGTGCTTGGTTGTTTGATTATGGTAGCGGCGTTTCGATTCAAAAAACAGGAGCGCTTTCCAGTATTGGCATAAGAATTGCATCTGGAACAAACGTAAACGGGCTTGTGTTTAAACCCATGCTCCGCCTTGCGTCTGTATCTGATGCAACATTTGAACCCTACACCAAGCACACCTACCCACTCGACAGCTCCCTCACACTCCGAGGCATCCCGAAACTCGATTCCAACAATCAGCTTTATTTCGATGGAGATACTTATGCGGCTGATGGGACGGTTACGAGGAAGTATGGCATTGTGGATTTAGGGACGCTGAATTGGACATATCACGCTCCAACATCTACTTTACCATATGGGTATTTTGATTATATCTTGTACAGCATGAAAAACTTCAGCAACGCATCTGAGGTTGCAAATATCTTTTGCGGGAATTACCGAGCTGCTACATCAGCGCAGGTCGCAAAGAACGGATACGACAAGACGATTGCTGTTGGTGGACAAACTATATTTATTGCGGATTCTGGCTATACAACAGCCGCATCCTTCAAATCCGCAATGTCAGGCGTATACTTGGTATACGAACTTGCCACACCAACAACCGAAACAGCCGAACCGTACACAAACCCGCAAATTTGCGATCCATACGGCACAGAGGAATTTATCAGCACATCGCTCGTACCTGTAGGACATTACACAAAATATCCTGAGAACTTAAGAGCAAAACTTGAGAATCTGGATTTGAGTATGATTGCTCCGATTGAAACAGGCACGACAGCTTCTCAGGCTTATGCAGTTGGAAAGTATTTCTTGTTGAATAATAAGTTCTGCAAGGCTAAGACGGCTATTGCGAGTGGAGCAACATTTACACTTAACACCAACTATACCGTCACAACAATAGCAGATGAATTATACACAGCACTTCACTGAAAGGAGAATAAACCATGAAGTATGCAATCGTTAAAGTAATCAATGGTAGCTATTCAATTCACGCAGAAGGATTCGCAGATGTCGCATCTGCAAAGGTATCATATCACGGACTCTGTCAGACCCTCTGGAACGCTCCTGATGTCCTGACAGCAGAAGTGGCAATCGTGGACGAAAACCTTGATCCTGTTGAGGGTTACAAAGAGTACATCCATCACGATGCTCCTGCTCCGACTCCTGAAGTAGGAGAGGTTGTGGAAGAACCGACAGAGGAGGAAGAACCGACAGAGAAAGAGCCGACAGAATAATTGACAGATCAATTTTATTCGTGTTATAATATCTGCGATGAACCGGCATAAGGCTAACATTACTCAGTTACCTTATGAGGAAAAGCGCAGGGTCTGCAAGCTCTGTGCTTTTTTCATATCAATCTTTCTCCTTATCCTAGCAAGCGTCCGTCAGAAATGACGGGCGTTTGTAATTGACTGGAATAATAATTTTATGTTACACTTGCTTCAGGAATTGGCGTATTAATAAGGGGCTGAAAATGGCAAGTGAAATCATAATCGGATTGCTGTCTTTATGTGGCACAACAATTGGGTCTGTTGCGGGAATCCTGACGGCAAATAAGCTGACCAACTATCGCATAGAACAGTTGGAAAAGAAAGTAGATAAACACAACTCTGTGATCAGCAGAACTTATGCTCTTGAAACCCGTATGGAAGTACAGGAAGAAAAGATCAAAGTAGCAAATCACAGGATTGATGATTTAGAACACGCACAAAATGATGATGGAAAGTGAGGGGCAACATGAAAATTAAGACAAGTACAATTGTGAGAACTGCAATCCTGATTCTTGCACTGATTAATCAGGCTCTGAGTATTGCCGGGAAAGCCATTCTGCCTATTTCAGATGAACAGCTTGAGCAGGTAATTTCTCTAGTCTGCACAATCGTTGCTGCATTGTGGGCATGGTGGAAGAATAACTCATATACTCAGGCAGCTATTGAAGGTGATCAGCTTATGAACAGACTGAAGAAAGCGGGGAAATAATATGGCTACTGTTTTTTATCCCGATATCAGTCATTATCATCCAGTGCAGAACTGGAGTGAAGTTAAGAAACACTGTCCTTTTTTGATTTCTAAGGCAACACAGGGCACGAGTTATATTGACCCTACACTTGGCAGTTTTATTGCTAACTGTGAAAATTATGGAATACCGTATTGGCTATATACTTTTCTGAATAAAGGAAATGAACTGGAACAAGTAAAATTTTTGGTTCAGGTATGCAAACAGAGAATTAGCAAGAAAAGCAAATATTTCATTGGTTACATTGTAGATAACGAATCTGGAAGTTCTGCGCATAATGTACAGGTGGCTCTTAACTGGTTAAATCAGCAAGGATATAAGACCATGCTTTATACCATGTACGCAGAATACAGCAAGTATAAAAACGTGATTGCAGATCGTGGAAGTAACTGCGCTTGGTGGGAAGCAAGATACGGCTTAAACAACGGCAAATATAACACATCATACCCGTGTCATGTTGGAGTTGATCTGCATCAGTTTACAAGCAAAGGGTATGTTCCGGGAATTGGTGGAAACATTGATCTGAATGCGCCTGTTGCGAAAATGGCAACGTGGTTTTACACACAGAAAAAAGGAACTACACCATCTAAAGATTCTGCTCCTAAAGGAAGTACACTTGATCTTGCGGTACAGGTTCTTCAGGGCAAATACGGTTCTGGAGACGAGCGTAAAAAAGCCCTTGCTAATCGTTATCAGGAAGTACAGAACTTCATTAATCACATTTATGCGGCGGATAATACAACACTGGCAAAAGAAGTCATTCAGGGTAAATACGGCACAGGAGATGTCAGAAAAACGGTTCTTGGAAGTAAATACAATGCCGTGCAGAAGCTTGTCAATAAGATGCTTTAATGGGAGGAATAAAGCATGAAACCGCTTGAAGAATGCATTTCTGTCGATCAAAGAGTATCGGAACTGGAAAGCACTCCGTCAGTGCCATATTTTGCGCATGAAGGAATGATGGCAAGGAATGAGCGGACAATAAAGCGGCTTGTAATTGCCCTGATAATTTCCATTGTTCTGATATTTGCAAGTAATGCGCTTTGGCTTTCTGCATGGATGCAATACGATTATGTGGGTTCTGAGTCCGTAGATATTGACGGCAAAAACGGTATTGCTAATTATATCGGCAATGATGGAGATATAAGCAATGGCACGAATAGTAGTAGTAAGAGTCAGGCGCAAGAAAAAGAAAAACCGTAAACGAGTACGTGGGACAAAGGTAGCAAAGAAAAGATGATTCCTGATAACTTATCACGTTCTGATATTGAACATCTAATTGATGAATGGATATTCAGCGAAAGAGACAGAAATATACTGAAGCGCAGAATCCTGGACGGAATAATCTTTGACAGACTGGCTGAAGAATTTGATCTGTCAGTCAGGCAGGTCAAGAAAATCGTTTATAAAAATCAGGAAAAGCTGTTTAAACACATTAAGACCCGGTAACTCCTGGTCTTATATTTTTTTGATATTTTTTAAAAAAATATATTGACATATGAGCTTGCAGGGCATATAATAGAATCATCAAGAGGAGCACAAGAGCCCAAAAGGAGGTCGGGAAATGAGAAAAGCATATTTGGTAGATGAAGATCAGTACAGCGGGCAGATCGTGGTTGTTTGTAAGACAATGGAAGTTGAAGTTGATACATATCAGCCGACACAGGACGAACTGTTAGCGGCACAGTACCTTTACAGAGAACTGCCGAAGCGAATTAAAAAGAGAACCCAGTACATTGTAGAAATGTATTACCATTACGAGTTAGGCGAAAACGCCTATATTCCCGGAGAGGATGTTACAAATCTGTTGGACGTGTGGCGCACACTTGACAAGGACGAAGCAAATGAACTTTTTAAAGCAGCAGTTAACTACATGAGATAAATTATTATCCCGAGCCCGGCGGGTAATCCGGGCAGAAAGGAATTATATGCATTACAGGGGAATATGGATTGACACAGACAGCTATTTTGATTTAGTCACAGTGCAGCATGATGGAGATGATGTTGTATTCGACACAGTACACGAGGCGCAGTGTTTTATTGACGAAGTGATTTATGGAGGAGAATAATGAACGCAGAAAAAATTTTGGGGGAACTGAACAATATTCTGGACGGTTGCGAAGATTTTGCAAAGATCTGGGATATGATTAAAGACAATGATCAGCAGATAAACAAGATGATCCTGTGTACATTAGCAGATGCAATTGCCGGGAAGGAAGATAAACACGGTTATGAGTTGGTAGTTGAGTTATTGCCCGTGATGTATGATGTGGGCGAGACCGCAGGAAAGATAACAGAATAAAATGCCGTCAGGCGAACGTAAATGCCCCTAGAATCAATTCTAGGGGTTTTCTTATACAAATATATGCCTGTGCATGAAAAGCGCCCTTAAAGCGCCCGCTGGGTTCATTCTCAGCGGGCGCTGTTTTTGTAAGAATATAAGCATAAAAATTCTTAAACGAAATAAGGTGTGCTTATGTGGATTAGATACAACCCGAACCCAACAGGCAGGCATGTGGGAGACTGCGCAGTCCGGGCAATTGCAAAGGCCCTGAAAATCGACTGGGAGGACGCTTACAGGCTAATTGCATCGAACGGTTATGCAATGGGCGATATGCCTTCCTCAGACAGTGTCTGGGGCGCAGTATTGCGTCAAAACGGGTTTTACAGGGAATCAATACCCGACACATGCCCCGAATGCTATACTGCCGCAGACTTTGCGAGAGACAATCCTGTGGGCACGTTTGTTTTAGGATTTGGCGGACATGTTGCAACTGTCGTGAATGGTGATTTATTTGATTCTTGGGATTCCAGCAGGGAGATACCAGTTTATGTATGGTACAGAAAGGATTAAGAAATGGCATATAATAACGCTTTTCCAATTGGCTATCAGCCGTATTATCCGCAGCAATATCAGGCTCCTGTTATTTCTAATCAGCCTAATAACTCGCAGTCACAGAATAGCGGGATTATTTGGGTTTCAGGAGAAGCAGGGGCAAAAGCTTATCTTGTAGCACCAAACACAACAGTGCAGCTGTGGGATTCTGAAGATCAGGTGATTTACCTGAAATCTGCAGATGCATCCGGGATGCCCAGCATGAAAGTTCTTGATTATCAGATCAGGCAGAATAACCAGTCTGCTAATCAGCCGCAAATTGAAGTTAATTCGAGTTATGCAACAAAAGACGAATTAACTGAAATTAGAGGAGAATTACAAGAGTTAAAGACAAAACTGGAGTCTATGAACAACAGACGAAACGGAGGTAAAGATCATGGCAAACCCGCTGTTCAACTCAATGCAGAATAATCCTTTTTTATCTACTCTGAAAGCACTGCAAAATAATCCAATACAGTTCCTGATGCAGCGCAAACTCAATATCCCGCAGAATATATCCAATGACCCGAATGCAATCATTCAACATCTCATGAACACAGGACAGGTATCTCAGGATGCTTACAACCGGGCAACTCAGATGGCGGAACAGTTCCGCAAACAGAGATAAAATCTCTGAATAAAGATGCAAAACTCAGCGTACGGGAGTTTTACATATAACTAAATAACTGGCTATTAAATAGCCACTAACCGCAAAAAGTTAGCGGTAGGAAGGAGTTAAATAATGGCACTTACAGATGGTAATGGCGGAGATATGGTTATGCCTGTTACTCCGATGTATGGCGGAGGAAATGGTGGCTTTAGTTCTGGTTTCGGGGGAGACTGGGGCTGGATTATCCTTCTGCTCCTGATTGCAGGCGGCGGATGGGGTAACGGCTTCGGATTCGGTGGCGGAGTAGGCGGTTTTGCTGCAGACGGCGCAATGCTTTATCCGTGGATGAATCAGGCTGAGATCACAAATCAGGGCTTTCAGAATCAGCTTATGAATGACAACATCACTTCTATCCGTGACGGAGTTCAGGGACTGTCTACGCAGCTTTGTAACTGTTGCTCGGATGTTCAGATGTCTCTTGCTAACGGCTTCGCAGGTGTTGAGCAGGGTGCTAATGCACGGCAGATGGCTAACATGCAGCAGGCGTTCGCAACTCAGACAGCTATGAATCAGGGCTTTAATGGAGTTCAGTCTCAGCTTGCAGACTGCTGCTGCGAGAACAGACTCGGAATTGCTGACCTGAAGTACACGGTAGCAACGGAGAACTGTGCGGATCGTACTCAGTCCATGATGAATACACGGGATATAATCGAGTCTCAGACCCGTGGCACACAGGCTATTATTGACAAACTTTGTCAGCTTGAACTGGATGGAGTTAAAGGACAGCTTGCACAGGCTCAGCGCGAAAACGTTGGTCTTCAGAATCAGCTTAATATGGCGAACCTGGCGGCATCTCAGACCGCTCAGAACGCTCTGATTATGCAGGGCTTCGCAAACGAAACAGATGCGCTTTACAACAGACTCTCGAATTGCCCGATTCCAAGCACTCCTGTATATGGACGTACCCCGATTTTCACATGCAACCAGAATAACGGCTGCGGATGTGGATGCGGATGCGGCAATTTCTAATGGGAGGATGAGATCATGGCAGAATATTTAACCAGAGATTCAGTTGAAAGCGTTGCGCTTAACTCTGCAATCCCGTTTGTGGATTCTATCTCATGCAACAAAGGTTATGTTTTTCACCAGAGCGGCACAGGGATTTTTGTTCTGCGTGGTATCGTCAATAATCCGACAGCTTGTTTTGCAAGATACAATGTTGTATTTACTGGAAACATTGCCATTCCTGAAGACGGGGCAATTACGCCAATAGCAACTGCGATCGTGGTTTCAGGGGAAGCCCGGGACGGCAGTAGAAGTATTTATACTCCGGCTGCGGTCGATGAATACGGTAATGTAACCAGTAGGGCAACTGTAGATGTGCCCCGTGGATGCTGCTTTACAGTGTCCGTGGAGTACGTAAACGGTACAGTAGAAGATCCAGCAACAGTGCCCACTCCGCTTATTAATGTGGTAGATGGTAGTTTAAGTATCAGCAGGACAGCTTAAAGGAAAGGAGGAAAACTATGCATAAACTGATTAATTATATCTGTGATGAGTTGGACGAACTTGAGCGCAAAGCTGACAAAGACGGAAAGCTTTCTATGACTGAAGTTGAGTACATGGATACGCTTGCTCACGCAAAGAAAAACCTGCTGAAGGGCGAGGAAATGTATGAGGAAGAATACAGCGGCGCAATGATGCCAATGGACGGCAGAAGTTATAATATGGACGGAGACAGAAGCTATGCCCGTAACAGGCGTTACTCATATGCTCCACGCAGACGGGATGCTATGGGCAGATACTCCAGAGCTGACGTGACAGAAGAACTGCGAGATATTATGGATAAAATGCCGGATGATCAGAGCAGAATGAAGATTCAGAGAATCATTAACGAGATGTAATGGACGGTGATCAGCATGATCACAGAAAAAGACCTTCAGGAAGCCATTGCTGAATGTAATGGAGAAAGAAATCCCAATGCTAATACATGCATCAAACTTGCCGCATTTCTTACTATACAGAGGGAGATGTTCGGCAGTCCCGAGGAAAAGCCCACATATTCATTTGCTGAAAGCCCACAGGTGCAGAATCCTGTTTTTGATACCGTCACTTATGATAGCGGCACTGAGTTCTCAGATGCAGTATATGGCATGAAGACAGACGAGTTAATGATTATTATGGATGAATTAATGACTGCACTGCAAGTCATAAATCCCCGGTTGTATGCCGGGGTTATGAGAAAGATAGAGGATTAATTTCCTCTATCTTTTTTTTGCCTTGAGGTGTAGGATTATCCTACATTTTGGTAAACTTTCTCTATATATTTTCTCTTATAAGGGATTTTACTAAAATGTATGATTATCCTACACTAAAAATATAAAATGATACAAAAAAATAAAAAAGATAAAAAATATATATTGACATTGTAGCGCAAAGGGTTTATTATGGTATAAACGGCATGAGACAAGGAGGTGAGAAACGACATGACACTTGCAGAGCGAATGGTTATTTACCGGGCAAAGGAAAGGCTGAGTCAGAAAGACTTGGCGCAGCAGTGTGGAGTTACACTGCAGACGATTAACAATATTGAGAACGAGACGCAGACGCCCAGCCGGGTAACAGTAGCAAAAATCGAGTTAGTGATTGGAAGAGAGGAGAAAAAAGATGTTAAAAATTAAATCAAGTGATGGCGAAATTTCCGTAAAGGCCAGCGGAGAATTTTCCGTAATCATGGCAGATCTGATTTGTGCAGTGCGTGGATTTGCGGAATCAGTTAGGGACAACGATGAGAGAAATTATGAGGTCCTGAAGTTGTTTTTCAGAGACAATCATGACGATCTTTACAAGATGGTGTTTGAGCCGGACAAAATTGATTTTGAGAAAGCAGGAAAAAAAGTCCTTGTAAAGAAAATTGTGAAGATGGCGGAAGAAACACTTGTTGATGATGAAGATGATGAAATCGGCAAGAAACTTGTTGCAGCAATCCGGGAGATGGCAGAACAGGCATTCTGCGGTGATAAAGATGATTAAGCACAGTATCAGCGGTGTAAAGCTATTTAAGGCATGCAGGCGGGCGTATGAGTTTAAATATGTTGAGGGTTTGCTCCCGGTGAGTGAACCCGATGCATTAAAGACAGGCAGAAAATACCATGAGCTGTTAGAGAACCTGTACAAGAATGGAAACATCATTGCAGAGACTGACGAGGAAGATTTCTCAAAAGAAATGGCTATGGCAATTGCCTACAGAAAGCATATATTCCCGAAGTTCAAGGTGAAAGCCTGTGAGGAATGGCTCGAAAAAGGCATGTTTATTGGTCGGGCAGACGGAATTGCAGAAGATGGCAGCCTGGTCGAACACAAGACAACGTCCGGCGATTTGGAAGAATACGAGTATGATTTACAGCGTGATGAACAGATTCTGATGTATATGTTTTTGTCCGGGAAGCGTAAAGTCTATTATACCATTATCAAGAAGCCGTTACTGCGGCAGAAGAAAACGGAAACAGAGGAAGAATTCTACTGGCGCATGGTGCATTGGTATGACGAGGACACAGACGATAAAATCCGGGTTGTAGAGCTGACCCGTACAGATGAGGAAGTAAATGATTTTGCAGATGAGTTAATGCGTACAGCGTACGAAATAGACCACTGCGGCATATATTACCGTAACACGCAGCACTGCAAGCTGTGGGGACGCAGGTGCGAATATGCAGGCATCTGCATGAACTATGACCCGCATATGCAGTACACAGAATTTTACAGGAGGAAAGGTTATGAATCTACAGAAACTGGATGATGTTATCCGGGAGGATGATCAGTATACGGCGTTGTTATATTGCCCGCCGGGAGTCGGCAAAAGCACAGCAATTGGATTGATTGCTGAGGCGTCAGATGGAAATACACTGGTACTGGATGTGGACAGGACAATTACAAAGACACTGGCAAAAAAAGAGATTGTCAAAGATACCAGTAAGGTTTTTGTCGAGCAGATTGATAATATCAATACGTTTGATGATTGGACAACAAAGCTGAAGGAACTGGGCGAGTTCGCAAAGAACGGACAGCTGAAGGCTGCGGGAATAAAAACAATTGCAGTTGATAATATCAGCGAACTGGAGCGGTGCATTTTGTCAGACCTTGGCAGCAAGGGAAAAAACAAAGGTGTCCCGGCTATGGCAGATTATCAGTACATGCAGTTTAAACTGGTAAACAGTCTGAGGTATATGAAATCATGGGGCGTGAATGTTGTATGGACTGCGTGGGAGGTTGCAGAGAACTTTACGCATCCTGACGGAACACAGTACACCAGACTGATCCCGAAAGTATCAGCAAAGATTCTGGACAATATCTGCGGTCTGTGTGACGTTGTGGGCAAGATATTTGTTAATAAGGATAATCAGCACGGGATATTACTGGAGGCAACACAGAATATATACGCAAAGAATCAGATTGATTCCAGAAAAAATTGCAAGGTCGAGGATTTTGCAAGATTTCAGAAGGAGGACAGATAAATGCGGTTTTGTTATTATGTTGTGACGTTTGCACAGGAATCTGGAAGCGTTTTATTTGAGTTTAACGAAGCTGCAGATGCAATGGATTTTGCATCAACGGCACTTGAGACAGGCGAGTATGGCACAGCGATTACAGTTACAAAAATGAAGGAGGATGAGTAACGATGGCTTGGAATTATAAGAGAGAGGAACAGCAGTTTCAGCAGTTGCCGGAGGGCAAGTACAGAATCCGTGTGAGATCGTCAGAGAAGGCGATTTCCAAAAAGGGAAACGATATGCTTGCATTGCAGTTTGACGTGTCCGGCAGTTCTCAGATCCTGTACCATTACATCACATTTCTTGATGATCGTCCTGAAATCACAAACAGAATGCTGACATCATTTTTTGACAGTTTCAAGGATATCCCGGAAGGCGATTTCAACATGAAGAACTGGGAGGGAAAAGTTGGAGCATGCATGGTTAAGCATGATGATGATGGACGAGCAAGACTTAGCTATTTCATTGCGGCAGATAAGCAGGGAGATTTGCCGCCGTGGAAAAATGCAGACGGCTCAGTTGTAGGCGAAGATGGTTTTATGAGTTTTCCGGATGGAGAGCCGGAGACACCATTTGAGTTATAAATTGGATTGTTACAGGGCGGGTTTTAAAGCCCGTCCTGTTTGGATTAAGGAGCAATAATGAATAATAAAAAACTTGGAACTGCATTTGAGAATTTTGTATGCAGGAAACTTGCGGAGGATGGCTGGTGGGTGCATTTCATGAGCCCTGATAACCAAGGTGCGCAGCCCTGTGATGTTATTGCAGTTAAATGCGGGGAAGCAATTATACTGGATTGCAAAACGAGCAAAGACCATATTTTCAGAATTGGAAGATTAGAGGACAACCAAGTATATTGCTTTGAGAAATGGAGCAAATGTGGAAATGGAGATGCTTATATTGCAGTAGAGTATAAAGATAAGTGTTTGTTTATTCCGTATTCAGTGCTTAAAGCTAAAGGCAAAATAGATTTAGACAAATGGGAGTTTTTTGAATGAGATTGATCAACAAAGACGCAACTATCGAGGAAATACAGAAGGCGGCAAATGCGAATATCGCAGAACATGTTGGCGGGAACGTATACAGGTACACCGACGATTTCAAGGGATTGGTGCACGCAGTCAGTATCGTTGAGGATATGCCGGAAGTAGAAGGGAGCAAAGATTTAATTCAACGTTTTCATGACTATCAGGTTGAATGGTTGACCAGTCACTGTGATATTGAATTTGTTTCAGAGGAAGAAGAGCTAATCATTCGATTTCTGCATGATACGGCAAATTGCTTCATGATGGAAATGGAGAGAGGTGAACAGAATGAGTGACTTGAAGAGATGTCCGTTTTGCGAGAATCAGATGAAAGGTTATCCAGATTACACAATCTCATTCAAACGTGACAAGAAAAAGAGATTTGGTATTTACCATGAAATATGCACACTGCATTGCAATAAGTGCGGATGTACTATACAGCAAGCAGGAGCAACAAGAGAAAGAGCAGAAGAAAATGTTTCAAAAGCATGGAACAGGAGAGCAGAATCATGACGAAGAAAGAAGCTATAGCAATGCTAAAGCGAATGCAAGAGCCAGAAGCATGGGAACCGCAGATAAACGAAGCCGCATTTGAAGCACTGGAAATGGCAATCAAAGCATTGGAAGGCGAGGACAATGTTCCCGACACGAATGTCGGAGACATCATCAGCAGACAGGCGGCGATTGATGGTGTGAAAACGTTGCATGATGTGGCGTGGAAAAACCGGCACGAACCAACGTTATCAGCAAATGTCGTATTAGATATGATAAGGGAACTGCCATCAGCACAGCCCGAAAAACGCACGGAAGAACGCGCGGAAACGCATGCGTGCGATTTGATTTCAAGACAGGGAATGTGTGATTCTCTTAACAAATACAGAATTGAGAAAACGCTAGAAGGAAAAGATGTAAGTCTTGTGTGGGAGTGTATTGACAAGGTGCTTCAAGAACCATCCGCGCAGCCAGAACAAGCCGTAAAAGATTGTAGAAATTGCAAGCACGGAAAATACAACGATTATCACGACACGTATTTTTGCTATAACGAAGAAGATTGTAGCAATTGGGATAAATGGGAAACATCCGCACAGCCAGAAATAACACTGGAATCGGCGATTGATTATCTGCACAGCATTGGATGGATGCAAGATCACGATAAGCAGATGTACGAAATGGGCATGGCAGACGCGGACGTTCAGCCTGTGGTGCATGGGGAATGGGTAGTAAGTCACATTCCAGATTCAATGTTATGGGAGTGCAATCAATGTGGTTTTGATTGTGGAGCGCATAGTTTTAATTTCTGCCCCAAATGTGGGTGCAAGATGGACAGGAAAGGAGCAGATGAATGATAATAGCAATTTGGATCATAGCAATAGTTGAAGTTATCAGGGCGATTCAGAATATGATTCAGCTTTCAGCGGTTAAACACGACACATCTGCACGTGATAATGCGTATGCAGAATTTGTTAAGTCACTGAAGATGAACGACAGGGAATTCGTGAAGCGGATGTTGGAAGAGTTTGAGGAAGGAGCAGACGAATGACATACAACGATGGGCTTAGCTTGGAGCTATATATCATGGAACTATGTGAAGCACTAAAACCAAAATCATGTGAAGATCTAGAAGTTTTTGCAGATCAAATTCATCAGCATGTAGAGATTGCGATAGAGGATTTTATTAGCGACAGCGAGAACTTGAATATTGATGATTATGAGCCGAGGTATTAATAGGATGTGAGGAGTGGATGATGTTAGATTTTGGGACGGAAAAGGCGCAATGCTTTGATGATTACGAAAACGGTTCGCTTGTTATGTCTGACGAAGAGTGCGGAGATTG